>Ga0070741_10000376_pt1 | contig 165862 bp, 145 predicted proteins | sample Coa_R1_4_FD_66440 | JGI IMG/M metagenome (GOLD analysis project Ga0070741, IMG submission 66440) | Surface soil microbial communities from Centralia Pennsylvania, which are recovering from an underground coalmine fire - Coalmine... | ecosystem: Environmental > Terrestrial > Soil >... | reverse complement strand
CCCGATTTGGTGCGAGGTTGGTTTGTCGCCGCGGGCGCATGGGTCCGGCCTGTTCACACGCGGCGAGACTCAGGTTTTATCGCTCGCCACACTTGGAACGTTAGGCGAAGCGCAGGAACTCGACTCGCTAACTCCCACCGACACAAAGCGCTACATGCACCACTACAACTTCCCCCCGTTTTCTACAGGGGAGGTCAAGCCTCTTCGAGGCCAGAGCCGGCGCGAGGTCGGGCATGGTGCGCTGGCTGAACGCGCGCTGGAGCCCGTGATTCCCGCGGAGGAAACATTCCCATACACCATCCGCGTTGTGTCCGAGGTTTTGTCATCGAATGGTTCAACCTCCATGGGTTCCGTCTGCGGCTCGACCCTGGCATTGATGGACGCGGGCGTCCCGATTAAAGCGCCTGTCGCGGGAGTCGCGATGGGACTCATCACCGATGAGTCGGGTCGTTACAAAATCCTGACCGACATTCAAGGCACGGAGGATCACCTCGGCGACATGGACTTCAAAGTGGCCGGAACGGCGCAGGGCATTACCGCCCTGCAAATGGACATCAAGATCAGCGGCCTGAGCGCACAGATGATGAAGGAAGCGCTCGAACAGGCACGCGTGGCGCGTATGTCCATCATGCAAAAGATGTTGGAAGTATTACCTGCATCACGGCCCGAGTTGAAGCCGCACGCGCCGCGTATCGTCACCGTAAAGATTCCGGTGGATAAGATCGGCGCGCTGATTGGGCCGGGCGGAAAGAACATCCGCGCTTTGCAGGAAGAGACCGGCACGAAGATTGACATCGAAGAAGACGGCACGGTCTATATCGCTTCGACCGATGGCACGGGTGCGAAGGCCGCGCAGGAGCGCATAGAGTCGCTCGGCGAATCGGCTGTGATCGGAAACATCTACACCGGCAAGGTGGTGCGCATTGAAGCGTTCGGCGCATTTGTCGAGATTCTGCCCGGCGTGGACGGACTGGTGCACATCTCACAACTCGATAGCGAGCGCGTGAATAAAGTGGAAGACGTGGTCGGCATGGGCGATGAGATCACTGTGATGGTGACCGACATTGACCCGGCAGGCAAGATCAGGCTCAGCCGCCAGGCCGTGCTCGAAGGCTGGACCGCCGAAGAAGCGCGCGAGAAAGATCAGCGCAAGAGCGGGCCGAGGCCCGGGGGCGGAAATCGCGGCGGCGACCGCGGCCGAGGCGGTGATCGAAACCGACGCGGTGGAGATCGCGGAAGAAGATAATATGAACTCCCTCTCGCTTTTGAGCGAGAGGGAGTTTTGTATCGTTTTGAGGGCTATGCTATTCGATATCGAAATCTATCAGGGAAAGACTAAAAGGCATTCGCAAAAGATGAAATTGTCGTTGCGGGACTCAAGCGAAGCGCAGGCAAAGCAGTCTCCCTTTCGACGAGTAGATTGCTTCGGCGGTAAAAATCACCTCGCAAAGCCATATGCTCAAATGAACTTACTCTCTATTTCCCGATCATCTCTTCCAATTTCTTTTTCACCTGTGGCCACTCGCTATCAAGAATGCTGTAATAGACCGAATGGCGAATCGTCCCATCGGGCAGGAGCATGTGATTGCGAAGCATCCCTTCGCGCACCGCGCCGATGCGCTCGATGGCCTTCTGCGAGCGCTCGTTGCGCGAATCGGTTTTCAATTGCACACGGATACATCCCAACGTCTCAAACGCGTGCTTCAATAACAAATATTTTGATTCCGTGTTGACGACTGTCCGCCGAAACTCCGCGCCGTACCACGTGCCGCCGATCTCCAGTCCGTTGTGTTGCGGGCGGATCTCCATGTAACGCGTCGCGCCGGCCACGCGGCCCGATTCCAAATGAATCACCACGAACGGCACATCGCTTCCCGAAAGCACGCCGCGCACCCACGTGCGAATGTCGTCTTCAGTTCGCATGGTTCCATAAGGCATGTAGCGCCAGATGTCATCGTCCATTCCAATCGCAAACAGGCCGGGCACGTGCGCTTCGCTCAACGGCTCCAGCCGCACATGCTTGCCGGTCAACACCACAGGCTCAACTTCCATCCTTCAACCACTCCTCTTCGTTTTTATTTTGCGTCGGCAGGTACGGCATCTTCGGACCTTTGATTTTCAACAATTCGCTCAACGCGGCGCGCATTGCAATGCGATCATCCCACGCATGCTCGATCTTTCCAAAGCACATGGACTGCTCATGACCTTTTCCGCAAGAGAGAACAATGTCGCCGGGACGCGCCAGACTCAACGCAAATTTGATCGCTTCGCCGCGATCCGCGACGCGCCAAAAGGTCTCGCCCTCGCGTCCTCCCCTGGACCTCGCGCCGGCCGCCATTTCGTCGAGGATTCCACGCAACGACTCGGTGCGCGGGTCTTCAGCGGTCAGCACAGATAGATCCGCGAGTTCCGCGGCAGTCTCCGCCATCATGCGGCGTTTCTCTTTGTCGCGCAGTCCCGCTGAACCAAAGACCGCGATCACGCGGCCATTTCCCCTCACCCCTAACCCCTCTCCCGCGGGGAGAGGGGAAATCATTGCGCGCGCAGTCTCCAGCGCGACCTTCAACGCGTTGGGCGTGTGGGCGAAATCAACGATGGCGGTGAAAGGCTGGCCCAGATCAATGCGCTCCATGCGGCCCGGCACACCTTCGAGCGAGGCAATTCCCTGTGCGGCGATTTCGGGTTTGATGCCGAGTCCATAAACGGTCGCAGTCAACGCGGCGAGGCAATTCGAGATGTTGTACGCGCCTACTAACCTACTCTTAATGGCTACACGCCAATCCTTACTTTCGGCCATAAAGCGGATTCCCGATGGGCTGTATTCAATATCAACGGCATGTATATCGGCGTCCCGCCTCAATCCATAACTCAATTTCTCGGTTTTGATGAGGTGATTCAGAAATTCAAACGAGCGGTCATCGCGATTAATCACGGCCAGGCGCGGATTGCCCTGCGGTTTGGGCAAAGTCCGCTCAAGGCTCTCGAACAACCGCGCTTTGGCGGCGCGATAATTTTCGTAGGAGCCATGCTGATCCAAATGTTCATGCGTGATGTTCGTGACTATGCCGATATCAAATTCACAGGCATCCACGCGGTACTGCGCCCAGCCATGCGACGTGGTTTCAAGCACAACATGAGTCAAGCCGGCCTCGACCATTTTCGCAAGATAGCGTTGCACATCGTGCGCATCCGGCGTGGTGACGTGAAAACCCGTATCGAGCACTTCATCACCGATCACTGCGTTGACCGTTGACACCATCCCCGCTTTGATGTTTGCGGCCTGCAAAATTTTATAGATCAGATTTGTTGTGGTGGTCTTGCCGTCCGTGCCGGTAACGCCGATCACCGTCAGCTTGCGGCCCGGCCAATCGTAGAACGCGGCAGACAAATAGGTCAGGGCACGACGCGGATTGGTCACTTGAACATAAGGAACGGAAAAACCATCCAAGTCCTTCTCGCCGACCACCGCAGCCGCTCCGTTTTGAATCGCGTTGGGAATGAAATCATGTCCATCCACGGAACCGCCCTGCATCGCAACAAACAGATCACCGGGCTTGACCGCGCGGCTATCGAGAGCGATGCCCGTAATGGGCACATTCGGCAAAACGGCCGGAGAAAAAGGAAAGGGAAATTCGGAAAATATTCTTCGAAAAGAGACTGAACGATGATTCATGGGCGGGAACAAAAAGAGGGTTTTGGCAATTCTATCGCCAAAACCCTCCGCTGTCTAAAGTTTTACCGGTTAGATGCCAACTACTTTGATGTTGAAATAATGAGACGAAATGGCAAGGCGCAGACTGCGCCAAAGCGGGATGAACATTTCGACCGAACGAGAGGTGGTGATGTCGCCGAGGTCAATGATGGACCGCCAGCCAAACCAATCGCGCAGGAGACCTCTAACAACAGCTTTGGCATCGCTATCATTCCCGCTCAGGAAGACATCGGTCTTTTCAGAAAGTTTATTCGGGTCAACCATGACTTCGCAATTCATGGTGTTGAGAGTCTTAACCACGCGCGTTTCCGGAAACGTCCGTTGGATTTGTTCCCCAAGCGAATCATAATTGGAGACGGTTAGGTTCCACGCTTCGGTGGAATAATCAATCGGGTTGGAGAGATCGAGGAGAATCTTGCCTTTCAGGTTTTCGGCCCCCGCCTGCTTCAACGCAGTCAATGACGCCGAGCCGAGAGTACAGTTGAAAATGATTTCGCCGAACTCAGCCGCATTGGCAAATGTGCCGACCAAAGCGCGCTTTTGGGTCGCTTCTTTGTTTAGATTCTCCTTGTTCGCCCACGCCACGGCTCTCGGGTTCGCCGGTTCGCGCGAACCCAGCATCACTTCGTGACCAAGTTGGACCAGCTTGGAACCAATCGTCTGCCCAACCACTCCCGTGCCCAGAACCCCAATTTTCATATGATCTCCTTTTGGCGCCTGATGTTTTCAACCGAAGTTTTATCTCTGGCTAGTTTAGCATAAAACGCTCAAAACATCATCTACCAACCCTTAATTTCATGCGTTCGAACGCGTCAGTTTGGTCTTCAACCACTTGAGACGGAATGTTTCCTCGCGCTCGCGCTCCTCGAGCGAGCTAACGATGAACGCGACAGTCGCTTCATATTCGGGGATGAAAATATGCTGGAGCGCATTCACTCTGCGCTGAGTTTTACGGAGTTCGCCCGCCAAGCGCCAGACGGTTGTGGACAGCATGGACAATTGCGGAATGCGAATGATGATTTCACGGAACGCGGCGGTGGCTTCATCAAGAGCCGCATTCGTGCCGCTCAAACTATAGGGCATTTTCTGCGGCTCTCCGCTGGACTCGATGGCGGGGATGGCCACCCCCATGATGCCGCGCAATTTGAGATGCACATCTACGGTCTTGTTGGCGGCGAGGGCGGCCCATTCCACGTTGTCGCTTCCAAGGGTCAACTTTGCTTTTTCGAGGGCGCGATAAGCATTCTCCAAAAGCGACCAAACCTCGCGCTGAAGAGCATCCGCTTCTTTCGCCACGCGGACCAATTCAGTGGTCAACACTTCGCGTTTGCGGTCGAGGATTTCGTACCCCTCGCGCGCAAAGCGGAGTTCCTTGCGGATACGAATCAGGTTTGTGCGAGTCGGCGCGACATTGATGCCCGGCATGATTATTCGCCTTTGTAATATTGCTTGATCTCATCCAGGCTGACGCGGGTCAGTTCTTCTTTTGGCAAAATCGAGAGAAGACGCCAGCCGATGTCGAGGGTTTGCTCAATCGTGCGGTTTTCCGTCAATGATTGATTGACGAATTCGCGCTCGAAAGCGCGGCCAAACTGGAGATACTTCCGATCCACATCGCCCAGTTCTTCTTCGCCGATGACCGAGGCCAGCGCGCGGACGTCCTGCATGTGAGCATAGGCGGCGTACAATTGCGCTGCCCAGTGCGGATGGTCGGCGCGAGTGCGATCTTTCCCCGTGCCTTTATCCATCAATCGAGATTGACTGCCGCCTGCCGTATCGCCGCTGTGCACGACCACCGCCGGACCTCCGATGCCGTCTTTCATCAGACGTGAGAGACTCGGCAGAACTGCAATAGGCGGGTACACGCCGGATAAATGAAGTTCGCGGCCGAGGGTAATCTGTCCTTCGGTGATGTAACCCGTAAGGTCCGGGACAGGATGCGTGATGTCATCATTCGGCATGGTCAGGATCGGAATCTGGGTGATCGAACCTTCGCTCGTGCGGATGCGTCCTGTGCGTTCATACATGGAGGCAAGATCGCTGTACAAATAACCGGGGTAGCCTTTGCGGCTCGGAACTTCACCGCGAATGTTCGAGATTTGACGAAGCGCCTCGCAATAGTTGGTCATGTCGGTCAGAATGACCAGTACGTGCATTTGTTTTTCGTACGCAAGATATTCGGCGAGGGTCAATGCAGCGCGCGGCGTGACGAGGCGCTCCACCGGGGGATCATCCGCAAGATTGAGAAACATCGCCACACGAGTCAATGCGCCGCTCTCCATGAAGGATTTGCGGAAGAAATCGGCCACATCATGCTTGACGCCCATGGCGGCAAACACGATCGCGAACTGTTCCGACGTTTCCGGTTTTTCACCAGCGGGCGCGCCCAGCGTGGCCTGACGGACGATCTGCGCGGCGAGTTGATCGTGAGGCATGCCCGCGCCGGAGAAGATCGGCAGCTTTTGCCCGCGCAGGAGCGTGTTCATTCCATCAATGGCCGAGATGCCGGTTTGGATGTAATCGCGCGGATACACACGCGCTGTGGGGTTGATCGGCTGGCCGTTGACATCGGCATACTTGTCGGTCAGTGGAAGCGGGCCGCCATCAATCGGATTGCCCAGACCATCAAAGACGCGGCCCAGCATTTCTTCCGTAACCGGAACCCGCAATGTGTCGCCTAAAAAGCGGACACGCGTGCCGTCAATGGAAAGACCGGTCGAGCCCGCAAAGACCTGAACCACCGCGTTGCCTTCACTGACTTCCAACACGCGGCCGCGGCGCAGGCGTCCCTGCGAGTCGCGAATTTCTACAACTTCATCGTAACTGATGTTGGCCGCGCCCTCGACAATAACGATGGGGCCTTCAATGCGGCTGACGCCGATTACTTCCTGCCCGCCTTGAACAGTCATGTCGCTCATCGGTACTCCAAATCCAATCGACTCATTTGCTCGTCAATTTGCTTTTGAATATCGTCCATCTTTTGCAGTTCTTCGTTCGGCACTTCGGTCTTCATGCGGATCAACGTATCTACGACTGGCAGGTTGTGGATCATGGAGATCGGCGCGCCATGTTTGACAATCCGCAGGCCGCGCTCGTGGAAGTGCAGGATCAAATCCAACATGCGCATCTGTTTCTGGACCGAGGAATATGCGTCCACCTTATCCATGGCATTCTGCTGGAGAAAACCTTCGCGGAGTAGACGCGCTGTCTCAAGCACCAGCCGTTCTTCGTCGGGCAACGCATCCGGTCCAACCAGTTTGACGATCTGCGAGAGGCGGCTTTCCTCGCTCAAAATCTCCATGGCGTGGTTGCGCATCGCGAACCAATCCGCGCCGACCTTTTCGCGCCACCAACCTGCTACATCTTCAAGATATTCACTGTAACTATCCAGCCAGTTGATGGATGGAAAGTGGCGAGCGGAGGCTAGAGATTTATCCAGCGCCCAGAAACAGCGGATGTAGCGCTTTGTGTGTTGCGTGACCGGTTCGGAGAAGTCGCCGCCGGGAGGCGACACCGCCCCCACGATGCTGACAGATCCTTGATTGCCATTCGTGGTTTCCACAAAACCGGCGCGTTCATAAAATTCAGCCAAACGTCCGGCAAGATACGCCGGATAACCTTCCTCCGCGGGCATCTCCTCCAGGCGGCCCGAAACTTCACGCAAGGCTTCCGCCCACCGCGAAGTTGAATCCGCCATCAGCGCGACGTGATAGCCCATATCGCGATAATATTCTGCAATCGTGATGCCTGTGTAGATGCTGGCTTCGCGCGCCGCCACCGGCATGTTAGACGTGTTGGCAATCAACACGGTACGCTCCATCAACGGACGCCCACTACGCGGGTCAACCAAATGCGGGAATTCCTGAAGCACCTCGGTCATCTCATTACCGCGTTCGCCGCATCCAATGTAGACGATGACCTGCGCGTCGGCCCACTTGGCGATACTGTGCTGGGTTACGGTCTTGCCCGAACCGAACGGCCCGGGGATGCCCGCCGCGCCGCCCTTCGCGACCGGGAAGAATGTATCCAACACACGCTGGCCCGTGATCAACGGTGTTGTAACTCCAAGCCGACTCTTGTACGGTCGAGGTCTTCGCACCGGCCAGCGTTGAAGCATGGTCAATTCTTTTTCTTCCTTGCCGACCTTCAAACGCGCAATCGGCTCCTCGATGGTGTATTCGCCTGCCGGCGCAACCCAGCTCAAGGTCCCGGAAAGATCGGGCGGAATCATGATGCGATGTTCGAACGTCTCGGTCTCCATCACGATGCCGATAATCGCGCCACCGGTCACTTCATCGCCGACTTTTGCAGAGGGCGTAAACTTCCAACGGTCTTTGCGATACAGCGGATCGAGTCGCATACCACGTCCGATGAACGAGCCAGTTTGCATTTCGATCAGTGGCAGAGGGCGTTGAACACCATCGAAGATACTCTTCAACAACCCCGGCGCAAGTTCCACTGAAAGCGGCAAGCCTGTGCCAAACATCGGCGCGCCCGGTTTCATGCCGGATGTTTCTTCATAAACCTGCGCGGTGATGATGTCGCCTTTGAGGCCGATCACCTCACCCACCAGACGTTCTTCACCTACTTCCACCAGTTCCAACATACTTACGTGACGCGAACCGCGGGCGCGCACCACCGGCCCGCTGATCCACGTCACTGTTCCGATTTGTTCACTCATAACTTCTCTCCCATCAGCACTTGATACACCGACGAGCGAAGCGCACTCTGCATACGGCTCAAGCGAGTCTCGAAAGTGTTGTCGTATTGAATTCGGCCTTCAGAGGCTTCGACGACGAGGCCGGTTCCGAACTCCAACGTTTTTCCAAGCGACAATTGAGACTTGGTTTCTTTTGCGACTTGATCCAGCACCTTTGCGCTGAGAATCTTTTCCGTTGCCGCATCCGCCCGGACCTGGGCGCTGGTCACTTTTAATTGATCCAATGCCTCCCGGAGGAGTTTTGCCACGACCTGCTCATAATCGGCGCGCTTTTGCAAAGATGGGATTCTCTGTTTCGCCGCCTCGAAGACTTTATCCAAGAGTTTCTCGCGATGCTCCAACTGACTTGTGCGCGCCTTCAGCTGCGCTGTCGCCACAACCTGACTGCGAAGACGCTCGGCTTCGGCCGCGGCGCGCTCCAAAATAGTCTTACGCTCCGCTTCAGCCTGTTCTTTGGCGCGCTGGCGAATTGCATCGGCTTTGGCCTCAGCATCCGCTTTGAGCTGTTGAACCTCGTCCTGCGCGTCGCGCAGAATGGCCCGCGAAAGCGCTTCGATATTCTCTTCTTCCGGTTTCATAAAATGGCAACCAATCCATTTCTCCTGCGCTCGAATGTGCAAAGGCAGGCAAGAATCATAGCTTGATCCCGATGGCTCGCAATACAACCTCGCTTAGAGAAGGCTCGTCCGGCGAGACGCCCTCGGGACCTGGAATCTCCACCACCAGTGGAATCGTGCTGTGCAGTTTCAAGTCTTCGACTCGGTTGGAGATCAATTTGGCAACATCCCGCGTCACTAGAATGATGCCAACTTCCTTCGAGGCAAGAGCCTCGTCCAGAGCCTGATTGGCTTCATCGGCGGTGGACACCACATGTCCGTTGACGCCAGCCAATGAAAAGCCGAGCACCGCCTCGGAATGACCGATGACCAAGACTTTCATGAATTTACTTCGGCAGAACCAGGAAGGAAATGATCAAGCCGTAGATCGCGATACCTTCCGAGAGTCCCACGAAGATCAGCGAACGGCCAAACGATTCAGGTTTCTCAGCAGTCGCGCCGACCGCCGCGGCGCCGGAGCCGCCGACTGCGATGCCTGCACCGATGCAAGCCAAACCAGTGGAAAGGGCCGCGGCAAGAGTCGCATATTGATCGGCGTTCCCGGTGGTTTGAGCCAAACCAGCGGCCATCGCCGAGGTCGGCGAAGCCAGCCAGACGGCAATCAGACCGGCGGCCATCATGCCAACCAGAAAGTTGAAAGTATTGAAACCGGTCACCAAATGGGAAAGCGCCTTGGACGGGCTGGTCTTCCCATTTTGAATCACATAAATCACAGCGGGAATGACAGGGATCAAACCGACGAGCACAGCAAAAAGAACAAACATTGTATCTCTCCTTATGTATTGAAATTCGATTTCAATTCAAGAAATGCATTCTGGGCCGCATCAGTCTTCGTTTACCCCTCCTCTTTCTCGGAGGATAAGGTGAGCGGCTCAAAGCGCATTCCGCCGCCAGTGAAGAACTTGCCGAGGAATTCATAGTAGTGCAGACGCATCGTCTGAATTCCAACAATGAGGGCCTCGAGTGTAACGAAAAACAGATTGCCAACGACCAGCATGATCCAATACCCTGCGCCGTGTTGACCACCGCCAATCAGGTCAGCCAGCTTGAAGAATGCGGCGCTCAACCCGCCATGCGCCACAGCAAAGGCTCCCACGCGCACGTAAGAAAGGGTGTTGCTCAACTGGCTGATCACCACTTCAAACCAATCCATGAAGGCTTGAACAAGGTACATGATAAATCCGCCAATGCCCTTGCCTTCAATCAACGGGCGATGCCCTTCGATCAGATGGATGAAAACTTCTGAGAACATGATCAACAGACCAAAGGTCAAAGCAAGGATCGGGAACGGAAGAGGCAACATTCCAATGGCCACCGCCACTTTCGGGGCAATCGGGGTCCGACTCAGGAAATTTCCAAGCAAAGCGAGGAAGGAAATGTAGAAGGAAAAGCCAACAAGCCCGTTGTGTCCAAAAATGAGATGCGCCCAATCTCTTGCGCGCCAGTGGCTGAAAATGCCGAGCAGGAAGCCCACAATCAGCAGGATGATACCTGCATCAATCGCCAGACCTAGAATGCCCAGGATGTTATTGATCGGACTGATCCAAACCGGGTGAAATTCAAAACCAAATGTTTCAGTGAAATGCTCGCCTTCGAAACCAAAGACGCTTCCATACAATACGCCAAATATCGCCGCGGACGCGCCACAATAGGCAATCAAAAGTCCGAGACTTCTCATGCTTTTCATAAGCTTGCCGCTGTTGATCAGCAGGCCCACAAGAAGAAGCACAAGACCCTGGCCCAAATCTCCAAACATCGCGCCATAAATCAGCGGAAAAGTAATGGCCATCAAAATGGTTGGATCCAGCTCGCCGTAGCGTGGACGGGCATACGTATTGACCAACATCTGGAACGGCTTGAGATATTTGTTATTTAATAGTGCAACGGGCACATTGGCATTATGTCCACTGCGACTCGTTGGCAGGGTCTCGATCAGAATTTCCTTGGAGGCAAAGCGAAGGCTTTGAGTCAACTCTTCCAGATCGTCACGCGGCACCCAGCCAGTGATGACATAGGTGTAGCGCAATTGACCAAAACGCACGATGGCATCCGCCAACACGCGGCTGGTGTGGACCTGCCACATCAGTTCGCGCAGTTTTTGTTGGCGGGCATCCGCAAGTTTGGCAAGCGCGGTTTCCAAATCAGAAATATTTTTCCGTGTCTCTTCAATTTCTTTACGGATGGTCTCGATGATTTGCGCCGGTGTACCCTTGTAACCCTCCGGCAAAATCAACGGGTCAAGATACGCGCTTCGGGCGGCGCGCTCCAAAACGTCAGAGTTGGATTTGGTTCCGGCCAGCCAGACCACAGGCTTCTGCGCATCCGCGCGCAGGGTCAGGAAGGTGTATGGGACGCGCGCCAGGCTTGTGTGCAACCGGTCCACGCTGGCGGCGGGGATTTGACCGAGCATCGAGAATAAATAACGAGAATTGCGAAGCAGGCTGACGTCGAAATCCACTTCTGCCACCGGTTCCAGTTGGCGAAGTGCATTTTCCAATTGCTCAAGATGTTTGCGTTCGTTCGTGAGTTGATCCCCCGTTTTTTTGACTTCCTCCTCAATCTCTTCGACGGAGGAGCGTACTTTTTCGATGTCAACCATTGATCCAAAATCGGAAGAAGGAGGCCGCCCTTCATCTACGTTCAATGATTGCATCACAATTTGCAGACGCCGCTCCAGCGACGCATAAGCCGCGGCCTTTTCCTGCCATGTCCCCGTCGAGCCGGATTCCGAAACCGAGCCGGGATAATTGCTATCCGTCTGATGAAAAACACCGCGGCCGCTCAATACTTTCGTCACAGCCAGTAAATCCTTGGAAGGGACAATCAGTTCGATCTCCGTCATCTCTTTCGGGAAGAACATGTGGTCTCCAATCTCACAACAGGATTCCCATTTCGGGTTTCAAACTTCGAGCCTATACTTTGACAACTTCAGTCTTCAATAAAAATGGGCGATATTCTTCGTCAGGCATCTGTGAAGATTTCGCTTCAATCAGGACCGTCAGGTCTTGAATCTCCAAATCGCTCAACACCAGAAAAGCCAGCGGCAGGCCGATGTGGAATGGATTGCCTGCAAACTCAGCCATGCACTGCTTCATAACGCGCCGCTTTAACTCGACTTCCAGTTTCGGCAGGCCGCTCCGAGGCTCATCGAGCAAAGCATTGATATCCGCGATGCCGGGATAAATTCTCTGAACGATCGAGGCGATGTCCGCGCCCGCGGCAATCGAACGCACATCCTCATCACGAACATGAAAACCAAATGGAAGAGTGTAATTGATCAATTCTTCTTCAGAAAGATGGTGATAGACGCGATAGCGAATGACCCACATCAGGTTGTTCATGTCAATCAACGACCCCACCACGCGCATTGCCTGTTCGCGATCCTGCCCAGATAGCTTGTTGACCTCCTGCCATAACTCGCGCCAATAATTTAAATCCAGGGCCACTTCTATCGGAAAAAGATTCTGTTCGGCGCTGTAACGCTTCATTGCAAAGGAAAGAACGCCTTCGTACTTGGTCCCCCGCAGGTACTCCGCCGCAGACGCCACATTCCCCGCTTCGATCATCGCCTGCGCAGACAAGACCGTCCTCGTACCGAACGGGAAAAGCGCGCTGTTGATCCAGTCCCACAACGATACGTCCGGTTCGGGCGACGACCCCATGACCAGCGCGCGCAGAATCGCCTTCAAATTGTTGACTTCAAAATACCGATAGAGCTGTATCACCAGTGAGCGGGTATTTCCCGGCGACATTTGAATAACACTGTTATAAACATCCGCCAGGCGGCCCTTGATCTGCAATAAAACGCGTTGCGGCGTCAGATCCTTTTCTTTGAGATTCTCAAGATAAGGTCCGTAAGCCGTGTGCTTGAGCTGGGCAACGAGGGAGGGAAAATCAGGAAGATCACCCAACCGCGCCAACTCCTGCGCACTGAGTAAAAAGGAATACATTGCTCGAACGCGCGCGCTGATCGCCGCGTAAGCAGAAACGCCGCCTTGAGCCATAACCCTACCCTTTACTGACGACCTGGTCTAAAACATAACTGACCGCGCGATCGAAATTGCTCATTGCCAATGCTTCGGCTTGTTTGTTTTTAGCCTCCGCCTCGGACAAAATACGCGCCGTCTCTTCCCCCGCCTGGGCCTTTGCGACCAACCGCCGAGCCTCTTCCTCCGCCTCTGCTTTTGCTTTTTCGATCAAAGCCTGACCCTCCTGCTCCGCTTGAATGGGCAATTGTTGGGCTTCCTGTATCGCTTTTTCGTGCAACTCCTGTGCCTGCTTTTCTATCTCGAGCACCTGCTTAATACGGTTCTCATTCATCCTATAGTAGCCTCAACGCGAATTTTTGCCTGCAACGGTCGCAATTGTAAAATAAAACGACTTGATAATCAAGGTCTAATATGTCTTCTATTGTGAAAAGTAAGACACTCCATGACAGTGAATAAAAAAATGGTCTTGGCATTTTACCAAGACCATTCAATTCAAAACGCATACTTATTTCAGATTCTGCCGCAGACCTTCGAGTTTGCCAGAAACAGAGCCATCCAAAACTTTATCGCCAACCTTGATCACAAGACCGCCGAGAATGGACGGGTCCACACGGAATGTTACGGCCTGTGCTCCGACTTTGGAAAGAATATTCTTCTTGACTGTTTCCTGCTCTGTTTCATTGAGCGGCAACGCGCTGGTCACCACCGCAGACTCGCCTTTGAAGTCTGCATCATCGAGTACAATCACTTTGCCAGATTTGACACCCGAGAAGAATTCATCAATCAACGCGTGCTGGCGTTTTTCATCGAGCGCTTCACCAACCAGTTTCTGCGCGGCGGCGATGGCCAAAGCCGCAACCTGCCCGCGCAAATCGCCAAGGACGCGTTCGCGCTCCACGGCGATTTCCAAACGGGCACTCTCGCGCTCTTTGGCGATTACCTGCTCTGCATCCGCTTTGACTTGTGCCGCCAGCTTCTCCGCCCGCTCATTGGCTTCGTTGATCACCCGCGCCGCCTGAGCCTGAGCATCAGCCAGGATTTTGGTTGCGTCCTTTTGCGCGTCCGAGCGGGCTTCCGCCGCGACGCGGGCGTCTTCCATACCCTGTTCGATTTTCTTCTTGCGAGTCTCCAGCATGTTCAACAGCGGCTGATAGACCCAGGCATGTAATGCCAGGAACACGATGAAGAAAGCGATGATCTGGACAATGAGCAGACCGAGGTTGATTCCAAGTGCTTCCATTCCACGCTCCTATCTCTCAGACGACCTTGAAGAGCATCAGGAACGCGATAACCAGACAGTAAATCGCGATCGCCTCGGAGAACGCAATACCGAGCATCATGCTTGTCAATAGGTTGCCATAGGTATCAGGGTTGCGGGCCATCCCGTTCAATGCACCCATGGCGCTCAGCCCCACCCCAACGCCGGCGCCCGCAGCGCCCATCATCGCCAACCCTGCGCCGATGAAGCGGGCGGCATCAAGAACATTTCCTTCCATTGTATAAGCCTCCTGATTATTCCTTTGAATTTTTACAGTTCATGAGCCGCAGGAGTTTCTGCGTGCTCTTCTTCATGGCCGTGACCTTGTGTGACCTGCACCATAAATACCATGGTCAAAATGCCGAACACAAACGCCTGAATCACGCCGACGAACAACTCGAACATGAAAATCATAGCCGGCACAATGCTGATCTTGCCTAACAGCGCCGACACTACCGCCACGAGCACAATACCGGCAAACATATTCCCGAAGAGACGGAATGCAAACGACAGGACCTTGGAGAACTCCGAAACCAGCTCAAGCAGGCCGACAAAGATGTCAATCACGCCGAAGAACGGGACTTTGAACGTATTGCCAAAGTTGAAGAATTTCTTCAAATAACCCAGCCCCAAGGCGCGGAACCCAACCGCCTGAACCGCGACAACCGCAATCAGCGCCAATGAAACAGTGAAATTCAAATCCACAGAGACGCCGCGCAGGAAGGGAGCAAGAATGTATCCCCCCTCTTCCACTTTTTGCGGCAGGAGGTTTCTCCATTCAAACCCCAAGAAGTGGCCCAGGGATTGAGTGAGATGACCTTCGCCACTTGCACGATGCAAAACGCCGATAGATTCGAAGCCCGGCATCAACTTCAGCAAATTCGCGAATAAGACGTAGGTCATGATCGTCGCGAACCATGGGAAGATGACGGGGGCCCACTTTTTGCCTGCCGAGCCTTCGGTCAGGTTATAGAGCAATTCATAGAAAGCTTCCATCAGGTTGCCGATCCCGCGCGGGACCAGGTCGCTCCGCTGACTTTTGGTGAGCGACCGATTCGTAAAGAAGGCAATGATCAGCAACACGAGGATCGTCAGCGCCAGGGACGGAAGCGTATTTACCAGATAGAAAGGCCCAAGGACAGGGATAGTGATCAACGGCTCTTCAACCAACTTCTCAGCCGCAACGGAAATTTCAGGTTGAACAGGGACAAAAATCCCGCCCACGATGAAGCCAACCACCATCAATCCCAACAACACCCAGCGATGCCACGGTCTACGTTTCTCTTGTACCAACTCCACCTCCTACAAGGAACTATCCTTTTCCTTAGATTCGTTCTGCGTCTTCAACTTTGCAAGCGTCCTGCGCGCCACAAACAGCATCGCAATAACTGAAACAGGAATGCCCGCAAGCAACAACACAAGCGTAAAAATCGGTTTCGTGTGGAAGGTATTATCCAGCCACAAGCCGCCCCAAACAGACAACAATATGACCACAAGCGTCAGACAGCCAACCTGTCCGATCAAGACGAACAAAAGTGTGTTGATAACGTTCTTACGATCACGACCCGATTGTGTCATATGGCACGGATTATAACAAACAGGATGAAAGTATGTCAATTCAGCCGTTTCAGAATAAATTCATGGCGGCCACATTCGAGAAGTTGAACCATGGGGCAAACACCGTGCCAATCAAAATCACACCCAAAGCCAAAACCGTCAAAGCAATCAGATATGGCCGGGTCAACACAATCGGATGCTTATCTTCATCCTGGTTTTCCATGCGGAAGAGATACACATACTTCATCACGTTCAAATAGTAGTAAACGCCCACAATGGAATTCAAAATACCAACCACCACCAGCCATGTGTAATCGGCCTGCACGCCCGCCGCGAACACAAAGACCTTCGCGACGAATCCGCCGAACGGCGGCATGCCTGCAAGCGACAGGAATGCGGCCAGCATGATCAGCGCCAGCCACGGCGAGCGGCGGCTGAGACCGCGATACACATCATACTCGTCGGAGCCAACCACACGACCCACAGCCGCAACAACACCAAAGGCGGCAAGATTGGTAACAATATATGCGAGCATATAGAAAGCAACGCTGGTTACGCCCAAGTATTTAACCGGACCATTATCATTTTGCAAAATCGCAACGATACCGATCATCGCATAACCCGCGTGGGCAATGGACGAATACGCCAGCATTCTCTTGAGATTTTTCTGCGGAAGCGCGAGCAGATTGCCAATCGTCATTGTTACTGCCGCCAAGACAGCAAATAAAATAACCCAGTTAATTTTCGCAGGATTGAAAAGCGTTAGCGGGAACGCCACGAGGAAGAGTCTCGCAATGACCGCAAAGCCTGCAGCCTTGGATGCTGTTGACAAGAAACCAGAGACCGGGGTCGGCGCGCCTTCGTACACATCGGGCGCCCAGAAGTGGAACGGAACAATCGAGACCTTGAAACCGAGTCCCACAACGAGGAGGAGGATCACGCCCAACATAATGGGAGCCGCTATCTGTCCCGATTTGAACGCTTCCGCGAGGACATAAAGGTTGGTCGTGCCGGCAAATCCATAGAGCAGGCTGAATCCGTAGAGCATGATCGCGGAAGTCATCGCACCGTACAGTAAGTATTTGAAACCCGCTTCCGTCGAGCGTTCATCTGAAAGCATGAAGCCCGCCAGAATATAAAGCGGAATGGAAGTGGTCTCAATGGCAAGATAGAGCATGACGAGGTCCGCCGCGGAGGCCATCAGGCACATACCAATCGTTGACATGAGCAAAAGCAAATACGACTCGCCGCGATGGCCGACCTTTTCGTGATCCATCAAGAGCAGAGCGGTAATGGCCGCGCCAAAGATAAAGAGCAGTTTGAAGAAAAAGCCAAGCCAGTCAAAGCGAACCATGTTGCCAAGAGCGAATGCGGGATCACCGGGACGACCGATGAACCAACTGACAACGAGGATTGCCAGCAAACCGCCCGCGGTGAACCAGCCGAGATTACGGCGGCGTTCTTCTTTCCAGAACGGCTCAATGATGAGCAGGATGACGCCGAGGACGAGAACCAATGTTTCGGGGAGGATGGAAAGGAAAGTCGTTGACGTAAACATTTATGCACCTCCCAGCAGGCGCAGGATATTGTCCACGCCGGTTTGCACCATTGGGACGATCAGAACCGGGAAGAGACCGATCCCGACCATAAACGCGCACAAAGTCGTAATGGCGATCTTATCGAGGACCGTGATGCCGGTGATGTGACCTTCAAGTTTTTCAGGCATCTTTGCAAAGAACACCTGCCGAATGTTACGCATGATGTAAGCCGCGGTGATGATGATGGAAATGCTTGCGATCACAGCCACCAGCCATTGTGATCCCCACACGCCGAGGAAGATGGGGAATTCCGCAATGAAGCCGGAGAAGCCGGGCATGCCCATTGAGACCAGACCGCCGATGATGAACCCGATCGCGGCAAACGGCATGACCTTGTTCATGCCGCCCAGTTCCGGGATTTCGCGCGTATGGGCGCGATCATAGATCATGCCGACCACCGCAAAGAAGAGGGCTGTCATCACGCCGTGCGAGAACATCTGCACGCCCGCGCCGGTCAAGCCGTTGCGATTCAGTGTGGAAAACCCAAGCATGACCAAGCCCATGTGCGAAACGGAGGAGAAGCCAACCATATATTTGAAGTCTGTTTGGACAAAAGCGATGAACGCGCCGTAGACCACCGCCACGCCCGCGCAGAGCATGACGAGCCACGACCAATATTTCGCGCCCTCCGGCAAAAGCATGATGCCCACGCGCAACGCGGCGAACGCGCCGAGTTTCATCAGCACGCCTGCGTGGAACATGGAGACGGCAGTCGGTGCGGCGACGTGTCCATCCGGCGACCAGTTATGGAAAGGCCAGATGCCGCCCAGCACCGCAAAGCCAAAGAAAACGGGCAGAAACCAAAAGTTCTGGAACGAAGCGGAGAAGTTGGCTTTCTCGAGTTGAAGCATGTCAAAAGAATAAATACCGGTATTTTGACCAGCCACCCAATACATCGCCAGCGCGCCGACCAAAGCAATCACCGAGCCGACGAACAGATACAATGTCAATTTCATCGCCGCGTATTCGCGAGTCTGCGCCCAACCCCAAATGACAATGAGCAAATACATCGGGAACACGGCGATTTCATAGAAGAAGAACAACATGAATAGGTCTAGCGAAGCAAACACGCCGAACACGCCGCTGGCAAGGATGAATAGAAAAGCAAAGAATTCGCGCGGACGATCTTGAATGCCAGCCATTACATGCGGGTCGCTATCGCCCCAGGAAATCAACACGCCGGTGAACATGACCACGCCCGTAAGCAGAACCAGCGGCGCGCTCATGCCGTCCACGCCAAACTTGAGGCTGATGCCCAGCGCGGGCAGCCAATTGTATGACTCGATGAATTGATAACCCGTCATATGGCGAGTCAGATACTGTATATAGACCCATAGCGAAAGAAGCAGAGCAACTATCGCCGCGGCCAGGGCGATGCCGCGCGTCTCATTCTTCCTCTGGGCCGGCATCAATAAAATAACCAGCGCCGCGGCCAGTGGAGTAAAGACAATCACGCTTAGAAAAGGAAAAGCCATCATGCACCTCTTAGAACAGAGCCAGCACGGCTTTGTTGATTACTTCCAAAATCCACGCGGGCCAGATGCCGATGACCAAAATCAGCGCCATCAATGGGGCCATCACCACGACCTCGCGCGTGTTGATCTCAGTGAGTTTGTGTTCGCCATGCGCCCAGTGTTCGTTCAACGGACCATGTAGAACCTTCATGATTCCTTTCAGGATATATGCGCCCGTGAACAGCAGACCAAGCATCGAGATCGCGGTGTAAATAGTCATCACATGAGCGGTGTCGGTATTTACTCCCACGCCATACGCGCCTCGCACTACAAGAAACTCGGAGACAAATCCGTTCAAGCCCGGCAGGCCCAGCGAGGCCATCGAAGTGAAGATCAGAATGCCGCCGTAGATCGGGACCAGCGGGAACAATCCGCCGAACTCTTCGAGGTTGCGCGTGTGCGTTCGCTCATAGATCACGCCGACGAGGAAGAACATGCCCGCCGCGGATAACCCGTGATTGAACATTTGCAGGATGGCGCCGTTCAGAGCGATGTGCGCGTCGCTCGTCCTCGCGGCGAAAGCGGCCGCGGCGATACCGAGTACCACAAAGCCCATGTGATTGACCGAGGAATACGCGACGAGTCGCTTGAAATCTGTTTGACCGAATGAACCGAACGCGCCGAAGACAATTGCAGCAGTCGCCAGAAGAGCCAGCGCGCCCGCGTAATGCTGGGACTCGACTGGATACAATGGCAGGACGAGTCGCAAAAATCCGTACGCGCCGAGTTTAAGCAGAACGCCAGCCAATAACATAGAACCGGCAGTCGGCGCTTCGGTGTGCGCGTCGGGGAGCCAGGTATGGAACGGCCAGATCGGCACCTTGATGGCGAAGGCGATTACGAATGCCCAAAAGACAACGGCTTTCACTGTTTCAATCGGGAAGCCAAGCAAAGAGCCTTGAGCGGAAGTCCAGTTTGCTGTAATAGCGGCCAGGTCAAAGGTCCCGAAGAGAGAGCCGAGAAGTTGAATCCCCAGCAGGAGCCCAAGCGAGCCGCCCATCGTATAGATCATGAACTTGAGCGAAGCGTAATCCCTGTTGGCGCTTCCCCACTGAGCGATCAGGAAATACATGGGAACGAGGCCGACCTCCCAGAAGACAAAGAAGATCAATAAGTCCATGGCCATGAACACGCCAAGCATTCCGGTTTCGAGGAAAAGGAAGAGCATCATGTATGGCTTCACGCGGTCGCTGACACTAAACGACGCCAGAATCGCCAATGGCGTCAAGAGCGTCGTCAACAGAACCATGGTCAATGAGAGGCCATCCACGCCGAGGTGAAGCGAAGAATTGATGGCGTCATACCATGCGTATTTTTCTTCAAATTGAAAACCCGTTGCATTGGGATTGAAACGGAACCATACAATCAGTGAAAGCGCGAACGGAACGAGACTTGCGCCGAGCGCGAACCAGCGTAAAAGTTTGGTTTCGCCTTTCGGCAGAAAAAGCATGACGACCGCCGCCAGCGCCGGGAAGAATAAGATCAAACTCAGAAGATGGGTGTTGAGAAATTCCATCGCAAACTCCGCTTTGCTATTTCAACGCCAGCGCCGGCTGTCCCAGCGCCACAAAGTAAATCAAACTCGCCGCGACCAGCAGAACAAAAAGAGAAACCAGCATGTACTGCTGAATGCGTCCGGATTGAATTGGGCGCAGACGGCGCCCGGCCCATTGTGTGACATGAGCCGTGCCATCACCAACAGTTTGATTGATGAACCACAGATCAATATATTTCCGGACGGTAGCGCCAACGGCCTGGGTCGCTTTACCGAACGAATGCAGAATACCGTCAATCAAACCTTTGTCCATCCATTGATAGACAAAGGTTTCAGAGAACCAGATGGCAGGCTTGATGAAAAGGAAATCGTAAATTTCATCGAAGTAATATTTATTCTTGAGCAGTGGGATTTGCAATCTATCCTGCGCCACCGACCCGACATTTCGATACGCGAGCCAGCCAAAGAATAAACCTCCGAGCGCGACAGCCAGCGATGTGAGTAACGGGATGACATTGAACGGCGCGGCTTCCGGGAGCCCTGCCCTGAGCGCAGTCGAAGGGTCGGCGAGGGTGCCCCCAACAAATTCATGGAACCAGTTGGGGACAAGTCCGCCGAGGACGGGGAAATGTTCGGGGATGCCGACCCAGCCAAAGGTCACAGCAAAGAACGAGAGAACAACCAGCGGAGCAGTCATCGTCCACGGAGTCTCCTGCGCGTGCCGTGCTTCTTTCGTACGCGGCTCGCCGAGGAAAGTCAATGTGATTTGGCGCATGGTATAGAACGCGGTCAGGAACGCGGCGATGGCCAGTGTAATGAAGACGCCCATGTGACCGTTGAACGTGCTTGCCAGAATTTCATCCTTCGACCAAAAGCCGGCAGTCAAGACCGGGAAGCCTGAAAGAGCGAGGCCGCCGATCAGGAAAGTCCAAAATGTGATCGGCATCTTGGAGCGAAGCCCACCCATGCTGAACATGTTCTGCGGATCCACATCGTGATTGCCGGTGTGAAGAACGCCATGCTCCATCCCGTGAATGACGGAGCCGGAGCCGAGGAAGAGCAAGGCTTTGAAGAACGCGTGCGTGACCAAATGGAAGGCGGCGGCTACATACGCCCCCGAACCGAGCGCAGCGATCATGTATCCAAGTTGCGAGATGGTTGAATACGCCAGCACGCGCTTGATGTCATTCTGCGCGACGGCAATCGTCGCCGCGAAGAGCGCGGTGAAGGCGCCGATGAACGCGACAAAGGTCATCGTGCGCGGATCAAGGCTGAGGAGCGGAAAGACGCGGATGACCATGTACACGCCCGCTGAGACCATGGTCGCGGCATGGATCATGGCGCTGACCGGAGTCGGGCCTTCCATCGCGTCCGGCAGCCACACGTGCAACGGGAATTGCGCCGATTTGCCAATCGTGCCGATGAAAAGCAGGAGGCCGATCAAGCCTGCCGCAGAGAGACCGAAGACACCGGAGGGAATGATCGCCAATGTGCGCAAAACATTCTCGGTAAAAATCTCACGGAAGGAAAGTGTACCTGTGGCACTATAAAGAAAAGCGATGCCCAACAACATGAACACGTCGCCAATGCGGGTGGTCATAAAGGCTTTGACTGCCGCGGCGCGCGCAGAAGGCTTTGCATACCAGAAACCGATCAACAAGTACGAGCACAAGCCCATGATCTCCCAACCGACGAATAGCGTGAGCAGGTTGTCGGAGAGAACAAGCACCAACATGCCGAAAGCAAACAAACTAATAAATGCAAAGAAGCGCGAGTACATCGGCTCGACGGAGGGAACATGATGACCGTGTTCATCGGTCGCGCCGTGAGGCGGCAGGCCCGGATGATCGTGATCGCCTGCCGGCTGACCAAAGTTATGATAGCCCACGCTGTACAGAAAGATCATCAACACAGTCCAGGCCACAAAGAACAACGTCACCGCCGAGAGCGGATCAACCAGCACGCCGATCTTGAGCCAGGTATCGCCGGTCGGAATCCAATTGATGGCGGATGTGAACGGTTCTTTGCCAAGTTCTGGGGCGGTCAGGGCACGGAAAAAGAACACATACATCGCGCCGAGGAAGGAAAGCAAAGCCGCGCCAATTGCCACCGAATGACTCAGCGCCTTGTTCCGATTCGTAAATAACACGATCAAGAAAAATGCCAGGATTGGCGGAAGAGGAATTAACCAAATAAGTGTTTCAGTCGTCATGAAGCCTCCAAAGAACGATATTCGACAATTCGATATTCGAAGATCGAGTATCAAATATCGGCTTTTCTACCATTTCATCATGTCAATTTCATCGGCGATCACCGTGTCGAGTCGGCGATAGACCGAAATGACCAGCGCCAAACCGACCGCCACTTCCGCGGCGGCGACAGCGAAGACAATAATGGCAAACACTTGCCCGGCCATCATGGAAACATCGCCGTAACGCCAGAACGAAACCAAATTAATGTTGACCGCGTTGAGCATCAACTCCACGCCGAGCAAAATCGCCACCGCGTTCTTGCGCGAGAGCACGCCAAACAAACCGATGCTGAACAAAGCCGCCGAAAGAATGAGATACCAGGAAAGCGGAATCATCATGTCTCCTATTTGCGATTGAACGCGACGTACACCGCGCCGACCAAAGCCGCCAGCAATAAAACGGAGGCAACTTCAAACGGCAGGACAAATGCCTGCGGAGAAACCAGCGCATTGCCCAACTGCCCCACCGCGTCAAACCCGGACGGGAAGTCGGCCGCGGTTTTCGAGAAGCCGCTCCACGCCTGAAGCAACCAGAACAACCCGCCAAAGGTAAGCGCCGCGATGACGCCGCTCAACCACCAGCCTCGGTTCAACTGCGGACCGCGGTCGCGCATCTCTTTGCGCGTCAACATCACCGCGAAGATGAACAGAATGGCAATCGCGCCGATGTACACCACGACTTGAACAACCGCCAAAAAGCCTGCGTTGAGCAAGGCATACAACACGGCCACACCGAATAACGTCACAATCAGCCACAGCGCGGCATGGATCAAATTGCGAGTCGTCACCACCATCAGCGCCGAACCGAGGATGACGAAAGCCGTAATGAGGAAGAAAATTTGCGGTAAAGTCATAAGAGTCCTTCTTGAGTTGCGCCTCACGTTATTACGCAATACGTAATACGTAATATCAGCGATGAGCAACCTCGATCATTTGGTTTTTCCCTTCCACGCGCTCACGTTCTCTGCGGCTGTGGACGCGCAAAATCTCGATCACGATCCAGCCGAGAAGGATGTTTGACAACAACATACCTGCTACATAGACAAGCATATTGTTATGCGGGAGGATCGCATTCATCAACGCCACGACCATCAAAAGCACAAAAGCCAGCGGCGTCAGGAATTTCCAGTTGAACGCCAGCATGTGGTCAATGCGGATGCGTAAAAGGGTGTACTTGATCCACATGATGATCCAGTAACCGAACAATGCCTTGGCAAACAGGATGACCGCCGCAACAAGCGGACCGAGATTCTCCAGCCCAAACAAACGATACCCACCGAGGAACAAGATGGCCCAGAACCCGCCAAAGGTGAAGGCGTGCAGGAGTTCGCCTGCATAGAACAAACCAAACTTCATGCCTGTGTATTCAATGTGGAAGCCGGCCACGATTTCAGACTCGGCTTCATTGAGGTCAAATGGCGTGCGTCCCAACTCGGCAATGGCGGTGATCATAAAAATGATCGCCGCTAATGGGACAACCAGGATATACCAAACATCCTGCGCCTGAACAATATCGTTCATGCCCATCGAACGAGCCAGAATGGTCGGGATGAGCAAAGTGGCGATCATCGGCACTTCAAACGACACCAGCACCGCCACCTGGCGGAACGCGCCGATCAACGCGTACTTGTTATTCGAAGCCCAGGCCGCCATGATGATCGAAAGCGTGCCGATTGCGCCCGCGGCGATGATGTACAGCGCGCCGACGTTCAAGTCCACGCCAAAGATGACCGGCGCCAGCGGGACAATCGCCCACAGCAACAGCACCGACATGAGTGACATGATCGGCGCGAGGTTATAAACTACGCGGTCTGCGCCATCGGGCGTGATGTCTTCTTTAATGAGGAGTTTGATAATATCTGCGAAGGGCTGGATCAAGCCGAAGGGTCCCACACGATTCGGGCCAAGCCGATCCTGAAAGCGCGCCACCACTTTGCGTTCCACCCACACCAGGAAGATGTCTATCACCATCATCATGGAAGCCAGCACAACCACGCCGATCAGTTGAATCAGCAAACTGGCGACCCAATCCGCCATGCCCCAGCCGGCGAATACTCCGGTCAGCCATTGAGAAATAAATTGAACAGGATTGTTCCAAAAATTCATCGGTTTCTCCTAAACCCCTCCCTCCCATTTAGGGGGAGGAACGGGGTGAGGGTCTATTTCACAAAGAAAAGGCTGGAAGGTCATTGCCTTTCAGCCTTTGATCATTCAATCCGTTAAACCCACTCCAACATGCCTTTGCGCCAGGTGTATACGAGTCCCGCGATCAGGATGAGGATGAAAATGATCCCTTCGATCACAGCAAAAAGCGAGAGTTTCCCAAGCGCCACCGCCCACGGGAACAGGAACACGGTCTCCACATCAAAAACCAAAAACACGAGCGCAAAAATATAATACTGGGCCTTGAACTGCACCCAGTTCTCACCGACGGTTTCCATGCCGCATTCGTAGGTGCTTTGCTTGATCGGGTTGGGTTTCTTCGGCGAAATGATCCACGAAACGATGATCGCCGCGGCCGGGATAATGGCTCCCACCACGAGAAACAACCCAACGTACAGCCATTCATTCTGCATATTCAGTCGCTCCGATAAAAAAGTTTTGCCCGTGCCGGGATAAGCACGGGCGCAATTGTACCATGAAGAACTTTCAAGCCCGCTAATCAGATGTCAAATTTTCGGGTGATTTTCGTCCTATATTTGTTCATGCGAATAGATGCAATTCAGGATTTTCTGCGGAGGCGACTCAACAGCCATTTCAAAACGTCATCCACGAACGGAAAGCCCAGGATCGCGCCGAGCACCGAGCCGACCCCGCCCGCCGTCCGCGCCGCGCTTCCGGTGAGACCGAGGAAATTCGTCGCTTCAATCTGGACCGTTTGAGCGGATAGCGCGTTTTTGCTTTCCGCCCCGCTGACTTTGTCCACGAACCGCAAAAACATCCAGGCTGTGCCGCGGTAGGTTCCCGATTCTTTCGGACGCACGCTCCAGTAAAATGTCACGGATTGACCCGGAAGCAGAGCCTGATCAATCGCTTCGGGCGGGCGGACTTCCACGCCAGCCAAATCCAGCCGCGCTTCGGCGGTCACATAATGCGTGTCATATAAATTTGGAACTTGCACAGTTGTGCCCGTCACCGTGTTGCCCTGAATCATGGCGGTCGGCGTGATGTTGCCGAGCGTGTCCACTTCAAGAGTCAGGCGAATCACATCCGAGTCGCCGGTGCGAATCTTCGGCGGATATTCAAGAGTCAGCCGCCGCGATTCTGGAATCGCAGGCGGAGGCAAAATTGGAACAGGCGCTATTTGTGTCGCGAGACTTGTAGGCCGAACCAGATATTCATAAAAAACAACTGTCGGCGTTGGCAATACGACCGGCGCGTTGACAGGCTCCATTGTTTGCGTAAGGATCGGCGCGGGTTGGGTTGTTTCCTGCCCGCCGCTACCTGTCAGAGAGGGCGCAACCGCGCCGCATGCCAGGCCGACTGAAAACATAGCAAGCCCGGCGAGAAACAGCAGGAAGTTTCGGCGAGAAAAGATCATAGAGGTCGCGCGCCCGGCATGAGGTCCGGAATGAACGAGGACGGCGTCGGAGTGGCCGTTGGCAGAGTCATGTTGGCCGGGTTGACCGACAACACGCGCCGCTCGCGAAGCGTCGGCCAGAATCCCCAGACCACAAGAACGCATGAGAGCACGAGCAGGATCACGCCGAGCGCAATTCTTAAACGCCTTGCCATGTCGCGATTATACTCTCGCGAAAACGGATTTGTTGTAGAATGGGAAAAAACATAGGACACCATGCCCACTTACCCCCCCGAACCTTTTCGCATCAAAGTGACTGAACCGATTCGCTTGATTCCGCCCGCGGAGCGCGAAGCCAAATTGAAAGAAGCCGGTTACAACCTGTTCGCCGTCAAAGCCGAAGACATCTTCATTGACCTGCTCACCGATTCCGGCACGGGCGCGATGAGTCAGGATCAATGGGCGGCGGTCATGCGCGGCGACGAATCCTACGCGGGCGCGCGTTCGTTCCATCGTCTCAAAGCCGCAGTGGAGGATATTTTCGGTTTCAAGTATTTTGTCCCCACCCACCAGGGACGCGCCGCGGAAAATATTTTGTCGGCGTGTTTAGTCAAACCCGGACAATATGTGCCGAGCAACATGCACTTCGACACCACCGACGCCAACATCCGCGCCCGCGGCGGACGCCCGACGAATCTCATCATTGACGAAGCCTTCGATCCCGCCAATCCGCATCCGTTCAAAGGCAACATGGATATTGCCAAACTCAAAGCCTTCATCGAAAAAACAGGCGTGGACAAAATTCCATTCGGAATGGTGACGGTCACGAACAACGCGGGCGGCGGACAGCCCGTCTCGATGGAAAATCTCAAAGCGGTCGCAGACGTTTATCATTCCTACAAAATTCCTTTTTTCATTGACGCAGCGCGCTATGCCGAAAACTGTTTCTTCATCAAACAGCGCGAGCCCGGCTACGAGTCGAAATCCGTGAAAGAGATCGCGCGCGAAATGTTCTCTCTCGCCGACGGCATGACCATGTCCGCCAAGAAAGACGCCATCGTCAACATTGGCGGATTGTTATGCATGAACGACGACAAACTTTTTGAGAACGTCAAAAATGAATTGATCCTGCGCGAAGGCTTCCCCACATACGGCGGACTCGCCGGACGCGATCTGGACGCAATCGCTGTCGGCTTATATGAAGGGCTGGACGAATCATATCTTGAATATCGTCTCGCGCAGACTGCGTATCTTTCGGCGCGCATCAATGAGGCAGGCATCCCCACCATTCAACCTGCCGGTGGACACGCAGTTTATCTCGATGCGCGCGCCGTGCTTCCACACATTCCGCAAAGCGAATTCCCCGGTCAGGCATTGGCGGTTGAACTATATCGCGAAGGCGCGATCCGCGGCGTGGAAATCGGCTCGGTCATGTTTGCGTATCCCGATCCCGATTCGGGCAAGATGATTTATCCAAAACTCGAATTATTACGCCTCGCCATTCCGCGCCGCACGTACACGCGCAGTCACATGGATTATGTCGCGGACGCGCTGGCAAAAATCAAATCGCGCGCGTCGTCCATTCGCGGATTCAAATTTACCTACGCGCCCGAATTATTGCGTCACTTCACGGCGCGCTTTGAACCTTTGTAGGATTTAACCGCTAAGCACGCGAAGAGCGCAAAGAAGCCAATAAGATTTTCCTGGCGAACTTTGCGCTCTTTGCGGTTTAAAAAACTTGACACCCGACGCTTGAAACATGATACTTGATTCGTGACTCGTTGGCTTGATCCTCACCCTGTAGAAATCCCCGCTTCTTTCTCGACCCTCAACCTGCCTCCGCTCATCGCGCAGACTCTCGTCCGACGCGGTATCCGCGATCTTGACTCCGCTCGCGCGTTCCTTCATCCCGATACACTGCCATCAACTTCATTTCCTGAAATCGAAAAAGTCGTTGACATCTTCAAACTGGCTACGCGCAGACGCGATCCGATCTGCGTTTGGGGTGACTTCGATGTAGATGGACAAACCTCCACTGCTCTTTTGGTTCAAACACTTCAGGCCATCGGCTCAAATGTTACTTATTACATTCCCATTCGCGGCAAAGAGAGTCACGGCGTTCACGTTGAGAGTCTCAAACCAATCATTGATAACGGCGCAAAGTTAATCGTCACGTGCGATACGGGCATCACCGCGCACGAAGCGATTGACTACGCCAACTCGCGCGGCGCGGATGTCGTCATTACAGATCATCATGACTTGGGCGAAACACTTCCAAATGCAAAGGCGATTATCAATCCGAAACGATTGCCACAAGATCATCCGCTTGCAAATTTGGCAGGCGTTGGCGTCGCCTATAAACTAGCCGAAGCGATCTTGAACGGTGGACGATGGACAGTGGACGCCACACGGTCTATGGTCAACGGTCTACGGTCTGAAGATTTGCTCGACCTCGTCGCCCTCGGCCTCATCGCCGACATTGCCTTACTCAAAGGTGAGACGCGGTCCCTGGCTCAAAAAGGGATACAAGCCCTACGAAACACAAATCGGCCCGGACTGAAAGTCATGGCCGAACTCGCCGGCGCGAATCTTGAGACTCTCACCGAAGAAACCATCGGCTTTACATTCGCGCCGCGCTTGAACGCGCTTGGCAGGTTGAGCGACGCCAATCCCGCGGTTGAATTTCTGCTCACGCAAGACTCTGCTCGTGCCCGCGTCCTGGCCGCGCAGATCGAGGGACTCAACGCCCAACGCAGATTGTTGACGAATCAGGTCTACGAGGCGGCAAAGAATCAATTACACGAGGAACCAGACCTGCTGTCTGAGCCTGCCATCATTTTATCCCATCGCGATTGGCCGGGCGGCGTGGTGGGAATCGTCGCCAATAAACTCGTGGAGCGATACCACAAACCGGCTATTTTGTTGACCGAATCAGACGACGGCATTCTGCGCGGCTCGGCGCGTTCGATTGAAGGCTTGCATATTACCGAAGCCATCACAACACAAAAAGATATTTTGCTCGGCTTTGGCGGCCATCCCATGGCGGCGGGCCTTTCGCTCGAAGCGAGTAAGTTAAACAAATTTCGACAAGGGCTTGGCAAAGCAATCGAAAAGCAATTGGGCGAAATCATCCTCGAAGAACCGACCCTGCAAATCGACGCGTGGCTGAGGCTCGACGAGATCAATTTTGAATTGGCTGAGGCGCTGGAGTCTCTTGCTCCGTTCGGCGCGGGAAACCCCGAACTTGTTTTGGCAACTCGAAACTTGACCTTGAAATCGGTCAAAGAAATAGGAAAGACAAAAGAGCATCGGCGAATTGTGGTCGCGGATGAAAGCGGCGCGGCGCAGGATTTGCTGTGGTGGAACGGCGGAGGCGAGGAAATCCCAGAAACCGGAACAAAAATGGATGTCGCTTATTCTCTGCGCGCCAGCACATATCGCGGTCAAAAACAACTGACGCTTCAATTCGAAGAACTCCGCGTGGCGGAAGAAAAGCCGATAGAAATACAAAAAGCGAAATTCGAGATTAGAGATTGGAGAGCAGAGAGCAAAAGACCCAAGGAAATGCCAGCGGGGGCTTTGGTATGGGCTGAGGGAAGTGAAAAGACAAAAGGAAAATCTCGATTTGAATTGCATCAAGCGGATGAATTTGTAATCTACACAACTCCCCCCTCGCCCACGGAATTGCGCGCCGCGCTGGAAACCGTCAAGCCAAAAACGATCTACCTTTTCGCGGTTGACCCTCCGATGGAAAAAGCAGATGAATTTCTCTCGCGTCTCGCGGGAATGGCAAAGTACGCGATCAATCAGCGCGGAGGCAAGGTCAACATCCGCGAATTGGCCGCGGCGACCGCGCAACGCGAAGCAACCATCCGCCTTGGCCTGGAATGGCTTGGAGCGGGCGGGCATGTCCGGGTCCGGAATGAGGCGGATGAGATAACTTTATCGGCAGGAGATGGGATCATGAATCCGTATTTGCAACGCGAATTATATATCGCGGTTAAGGGCCTGCTCGAAGAGACGGCGGCCTATCGGGTACACTTCACGCGCGCGGAAGCCGAATCGCTTTTCAAGTTTTGAGATTACAATCCAGTCATGAAACAAAAAATTCCCGAACATGGCTGGTGTTTTGTGTGCGGATCGGAAAATCCACACAGCATTGGGTTAACTTGGTGGATAGACGAGCAGGGCATTCTCACATCTGAATTCACATTGAACGACGCGCAACAAGGTCCGCCTGATCATGCACACGGCGGCGCGTCTGCGGCGATTCTCGATGAAGCAATGGGGTTGGTGGTATGGGCCGCGGGGTTAAAAGTCGCGGCGGTCAATCTGGAAATTAATTATCACAAACCCCTGCCCCTTCGTCAACCGCTGACAGTCGAGGCGCGCATCACCGAACGAGATGAACGCAAAATCTTCTCGACGGGCGAGATCAAGTTATCCGACGGAACCATCGCGGTGAGCGGGCGGGGAATCTACGTCCCTGCGCCACATTTATTTGAAAAGGTGGGGTTAATAAACGAAACCAAATAATAGAAAAGAGCCGAACATTATCGGCTCTTTTCTATTGCACACACAAATGTTATTACTTATTCTTCGGTGTAGTAAGGATGCCCATGCGTCCCGTGAAGTCTGTGCCGCTGTAGGGTTGAATACCTCCACCGGCACCCGGACCCGCTCCAGGATAGGCATCGCCACATACATCATTGATTGTAAACGTGGGCCCGGTGCCCGTTAATCCGCTGGTCATAGTGAGAGCCTTCCACCAATGCTGATTGCAGGCATCTCCAGGCGGGACGGGATTCAGGCTGTTCGAATCGAAGCCCACAAAAGCCTTAATCAAACCATCTTTCCAGACGTAGGCCCACGGGGAGTAGTATGTTCCGAGCAGAGGGATGCCTGGTGTCCCATATCCGCCGCAGGTATTGTCGTAGTATGGGTCAAAGCCGTAGCCATAATTATCACCGCATCCGTCGCCATCATGGTCAATGGTTTGACCCCAGTCGGTCATCATCACAACATAGTCGCCCGGGTAATAAGGCAGAGCGGCATTGGCGAGCACAGTCCCATGCGTGGCGCGCTTGGCAATAGTGGTGTCTTCCAAGCGCAGCCAATCGCTCCAGCCGCCATCGCGCATGAACCGCGCGAAGGGGAAGGCAGTCAAGGCGCCTGATGGGTCATCTTCAAGGAACCCAAAGGCATCTCCCTCCCAACCCACAATGAACGGCGCGGGTTGCCCGGCATCTAATGGGTTGGGTGTGTTTGGCAACCAGACATCCGTATCCAAGTCCCAAGGCGTAACAGGATCGTTGGCGATGCCCTCGGTGCCACCATAAAGCCATACCCACCAACCAGTGGCTATGTCAAAGTTGCCAGACTTGGGTGGAATAGAGGCCCGTGAGGCACCGTTCCAACCCCACCATATGTTGCCATCGAAGCCCGTATGCTGGTAGGCTGGTTGCGGGGAAGCAGTATAGCCAGTTAGGTTAACTTTTGGCACATAGGGGACGCCCGTAAAGGCCACCCCGCCGACTGGAAGGTTGACTACGTCAGTCCATGGATTAAAAGACATGAACACGCGCGTCGGCTCGGGATCAGATGGATCAGCTGTCCATGTCCACGGCGTAATGATCGCACTGCCCTTCAAAGTTATGCCTTGATACAGTCCAATGGTCGCGCCATTGAGCGGGAGTCCTGTAACAGCGTCAAACGCACTTCCACTGAAGGCACCACGGTCCAGCAGAGCGGCCACGTTAACATCATATTTCCCACTCATACTAGCATCCCAACAGGTGCCATCTGCGTTTAGGGAAGAACCGCTGTTAATGACGTCATCCCCAATCTGGGCATTTGTCTCTAATGGTTTGTATCCCCAGCGGCGGGCGGCCGCGGCGGCGACAAACGGCGTCGCCATGGATGTGCCGCTCAGCCAATCATAGCGAGTATTGTAGTCATAATAAAAGTTCAGGTAGAATGGTTTGTCCCATGGCAAGGTCGAGTAAATCCACGTGCCAGGCGCAGAAACGGAAACCCAACTGCCATAGTTCGAATAGCCAGCCTTACAGCTGTTATCCAAATACCAATTGCCCGAGCTGGGCGGGTCTTCATATTCCAGACCTGAGGCGGCAACAGAGATCACCTTGCCAGCCAACGCCGGGTAAGTCGGGCAGGAGCCGGCGCAATCGGCCGAGCCATTGACGTCGTTGTTGGAGAAGAAGGCCGGCCACATCGGGACGTCCACGCCGTTGTTTCCAGCCGCCGCCACCACCAGTTTCCCTTTGATGTTGACAGCATAATTCACCGCATTGTACATGGCGGTGGATTCAGCGCCACCGCCCAGGCTCATGCTGATGACTTTGACATCCAAGCGGTTGGCGCAGTAGTTGATGGCCTGGGAAATGTCATAGTTCGTTCCCCAGCCTTGCGCGCCCAGCGCCTTGACCGCCACTACCTTGCCGGTTGAGATACCAGCGATGCCCTGCTTATTGTTCGGGACCGCCACCATGATACCGGCCACATGTGTACCGTGGCCATTATCGTCCATCGGGTTGGTATCGCCATTGACAAAGTCATATCCCATAACAATCTTAGCGGCGAGGTCCGGATGCAGATTATCAACGCCTGTATCAATCTCGCAGATGTTGGCGCTGGGCGTTATATTGCCGGTCAGGATACTGCCCCCAACCCAGTCCCATCCGTTGTTCCACCACAGATAGGGATCATTAGGATAGACCGCTTGTGTGCCATTCTTCTTCATTGCCTGAAGATCGGCAATAGGCACTGCAATTCGATCCTTTCCATTGGTCTCGGCGCTAGCCTTCACCTTGCGAATCACGTAGTCCTGCATCTGATCCGTGCCATTGACCGATTTTGAAGCAGGTTGCGGGACCGTATAAATGTAGTTGGGTTCCGCAAAAGCCACGCCGGACTGTTGGCGAAGCCTAGCCGCAAGAGTATGGATATCGGTATTACCAGAGATGCGCAAAAGCGCCGTCCGATATCCATTTACTCTCACAACCTGCGCGCCGACTGTCTTTGCAACTGCACTGGCTTGAGCGCTGACGCTTGGGAAAAACTTGGTCGGAGCAAATCCCACTACAATCTCGCCGGGCACAAAGGGTGAGTTGCCATTTAAGTTCTCAGCGGCAACTGGTTTTGTATGCCCCGATTGCGCCATGACGGGAGCCACGCCCACAAAGAGCGAAGCCAGCAGGGCGAACGCAACCGCCATGTTTAGAAAACGAAACAGCCTTCTCATCTTATAATCCTCCTCATATATGTATGATTGTCTTAACGAGCTTTGAAAAACGAAAGCTTGCCACCCATATCAGCAGATCTCCACCTCCTTTCATAGAAAAAATTATAGCATACATCTATCTGAGAGAATAGTAACAAATGTCATTAGCCAACGAATTGACGAAGCCACTTTGCACCGCGGTGAAACAAAAATGGGGATAAAATGCGAATCAGATATGGCCGGCAAACCCCGCGGTTCCGAAGAGCTACAACACACTGCCGACTGGTCTTTGCGCGTCTGGGCCGGGGACCTGTCTGCATTGTTCGAGGAGGCGGCGCGAGGCTTGAACGAATTGGCGGGAGTGAAACCATCCGGCGGCAAACGCGTGAAAAGGCATTTCGAGACCGAAGCGCCGGACGCGGAATCACTGTTAGTTGCTTTCCTGTCGGAGTTAATTTATTATCAAGAACAACAGCATATTGGCTTTTCGATCTTCGATATTCGAATATTCGATATGCCGAATAACGAATATCGAATCTCTGCGGATATGGAAGGCGCGCCAATCCGATCTATTGGAAAACCCATCAAGGCAGTGACCTATCACAACTTGAAAATCGAAAAAACTGCGCGAGGATTGGAAGCGGAGATCGTGTTCGATGTATAACAACATTCAGTATTCGATATTCGATATTCGATAGTAAACCGCCGATTCTCGAGGTTCGACTATCGAATGTCGCTGGTCGAGGCAGTTATGAACATTGAAAATCTAATTCAAATTTCCGATTATGAGTGGGAAATCCCGACCGATGTGCGCCGCGACATGCGCGTGCCTGTTCGGTTATTTGCCACACGCGAGTTGATCGAACAAATCATCAGCGACAAGTCGCTCGATCAAGCCGTCAACGCCGCGACGCTTCCAGGTCTGGTTGGCTCCGTCATTGTCATGCCCGATATGCATCAGGGGTATGGATTTCCAATCGGCGGCGTGGCGGCGACCGAGTTTCCCGGCGGTGTAGTCTCGCCCGGCGCGATTGGTTACGATATCAATTGCGGTGTTCGTTTGCTTGCGTCAAAGATCGAGCTTGAATCGGCTCGCTCACACTTGGACAGGCTCGCGACTCTGCTCAACAAGTATTGTCCGAGCGGTGTGGGCAAGGAAGGCGCGTTGAGAGTAACCACCAAAGAGTTGGATCATGTCCTGCACGATGGCTCGCGCTGGGCCATGAAAAACAACTTTGCAACCGAAGCAGATCTGGCGCGGACCGAGGAAAGCGGTTGTCTGGAGGACGCCAAGCCAGAGAAAGTATCCGACCGCGCCAAGGAACGCGGCCGTCAGCAAATTGGGTCGCTCGGCGCGGGAAATCATTTCATTGAAGTGGATGTAGTGGATGAAATTTTCGACGAGAACGCCGCTTCCATCATGGGACTTTGGGCCGGGTACCTGACCGTTCAAATTCACTGCGGCTCGCGCGGACTCGGCCACCAAATCTGCACCGATTACGTTCAGCAATTCCAAAGTGCGGTCAAAAAATATGGCATAGATTTGCCAGACCGTGAACTGGTTTGTGCGCCGATGGATACGCCGGAAGGACAAGCATATCTCGGCGCGATGCGGGCCGCCGCAAACTTTGCTTTTGCCAATCGGCAATTGCTGGCACATTCCGCTCGGCGCGCTTTTGAAGAGACGTTCAAAAGCAGGGACGCGTATCTTCATCAAGTCTACGACATCTGCCATAACATGGGCAAAATCGAAACACACGAAGTGAACGGCCGGCGGATGAAAGTCTGCGTACATCGCAAAGGCGCAACGCGCGCTTTCGGTCCGGGCACGCCCGGTCTCCCGCCAGAGTATCAAAAGATCGGGCAACCTGTCATCATTCCGGGAAGCATGGGAACTGCGTCATGGGTCTTGGTTGGCACGAAAGACAGTATGGCGCGGTCGTTCGGTTCGTCCTGCCACGGGGCTGGACGAGTTATGTCGAGAGCCAAAGCCAAGCACGAGGTCCGAGGTGATGCGTTGAAAAAAGAGCTGGAAGAACAGGGCATCAAGGTCCGCGCGGGATCGTTATCTGGTCTCGCAGAAGAGTCACCTCAGGCGTACAAAGATGTGGACAGGGTCGTGGAGACAGTCAGCGAAGCGGGCATTGCCCGGAAAGTTGCAAGGCTGAAACCGGTGGCTGTGATTAAAGGTTGAGTCAAAGGAGGAACTTCCAAGACCCGCTCCTCGTCTCTGGAGAAAAGGAGGCTTGCATGAAACGAATCTTAGTTTGCGTTTTTGTCACCTTTGCTCTAACGGCCTGCGCTTCACCTTCAATCCCTCCCGTTGATCTGCCTATCAGTCAACCGACACCCTCCACTCCAAACCAAACGATGCCAACGCTTCCATCTGGTTCACCTGCTGAAAATCCATTCGCGCCCCATCCTTCAGACAGTCAATATTCACGAGGCAAGGTTTTCATTGATCTAGCAGAGGTTCGGACGCTGGAAAGTTATCCGGTTCAGGTGCAACTGAATTTGAAAGGCAACCTGCCAACTCCATGTCACGAATTGCGAGTCGCGATCAACGCGCCCGATTCTGAAAACAAGATTCAAATCGAAGTCTACTCATTGGTGGATGCCAGCAAAATCTGCGTTCAGATGCTCAAACCTTTCGAGGCCAACGTCTCGCTGGGCAGTTTTTCGAGCGGCCACTACACTGTATGGATCAACGGCGAGAAAATTGGTGAGTTCGACGCGTGAACATGACTCACCCCGAATTTAATGAAGGCAGGGAGTGAGGCCGAACGTCGATCCAAAGGGAAGAAAGGGCAAGGCGAAGACGATAAAGTGGAGTGGAGGTAACTCGGCTCCACTTTCCCGTTCTATGGCAAAAGCGGGAAAGGAAAGTGAAGAGAAAATCAGAGCGAGCCAATAAGGAGAGTAGGAAAGCAAAGGCAAGAGCGGCAATCAATAAAAACTTGAGGCGCGCCTCCCAGGAATGCAGGCGGGGCGACTCAAACGCCAGTTCAGATTTGGTGAAACGCAAGGACATTTCGATCTGCCAGCGTTTGGCATAGGCAAAGACGATCTGCCAGGCTTGTTCGGCATTGAGAACGGGTTCGGTGGTGATGAGATACCAGGGTTTCCGTCCTGCGCCGGGACGAGAGATGACGAGAAAGAGTTGCTGTTCATCATTGGGCAGATGAATGGGGGCGGCAATAATGCCGGTTTTTCGTTGGCAGCGTCTGCGCGCGTCCCAAACCATGCGATAACTCCATGAACGCTTGCCGCGCACCACTTTCCAGGCCTCCTGCTTGCGACCATCCGCACCGATCACATGATATTTGTTGTTCCAGCGCACAATGAAACGCAGTCCACGATCGAGCGCCAACGTTGTCCAGGGAGCGCCTGCAAAACCACGATCCCAAATGTGGATCACCCTCCGTCCCCACAGTTTTGCCACTTTTTTCAGGATGTTGCCCTCTTCTCACCCGCTTTTGGCTGGCATTTTTCCCACGCGTCGTCCACCACCCCAGGTGAGCCAGAACCGGTACCCCCTGCATCCCTGTCACTAAAATCTACAGCCAGTTGAAGCCCGGCACGAAGATGGGACGGTCGGTGGGGGATTGAAATAGCCCGCTTTGATCCGTTTCAAACGAGCTGCCTTACTGGAACGAACCGCACATAATCCTTCCGCCTTCAGGCTTTCGCTCTTTTCCAGAACACTTTCATCCCAGATCACATAGGCTTCATGCTGTGTCTGCCAGAGTTCCTGCACCTTGGCGTGGGCTTGTTTCCATAGATACTTGAGGATGATCCGGCTGTGCCAGCGCGACGAGTGCAACACACTCGCTATTCGTTTCACCCCAGCCGGACTACGAGCGCTTCCCAGCAGACGCTCACCTAATTCGCTCAGTAACAACCCATTATTCCGATGTCGATGCATCACGATCACCAGCACCAGATCCAGCACCGTCTTGACCAGCCGCCGATCCAGTTGTTTCTGCAGCTCTGCCAGCAAGGGCCGTAGAAACCGCCAGCAGCGCGTTTCCATCTCGCGGCTGGCTTGCTTTTTCTCCGCTTTGCTTGTACCCTTATTCATGAACAGACCTCCTGTCCGAGCTTGTGCTCTTCACACAAAACTCTACCAGAAGGTCTGTTTCTTTTCTATTTTCCCCGTTCCTGAGATTCAGGGTGAGTCATGTTTCAGATGGGCAGATGTCGAGACTAAGAACTTCCTCAGCCGCCTGCAATCAGCCGGCTTGAAGCACATGTTGTTTCGATGCGGTTCTTAAACCTAGCCTCCGCGCAAGAACGCATCGCACCAATGATCTCAGGCGCAAGAACAGATACTTGAATCACGGTCGGATAGCGCGCTCCTGCAACGGTCAGATTGCGGCATAGGAGATCGGAATGCAGATCGGGAACAAGATTATCTCTCTGGTCGGCAAGCAATTCGCAGATCCAGCCCGCGCCAGCGGCTCGCAGACTTTTTGATCCGACCGGCAAGTGGAGCAAAACATCAGGCGGCAAGGATACATCTGCGCCGTCTGGCGTCAGTTGAATACAATACGTCAGTGTTTGGCTAGCGCGCGCTTCATCCGGCTTGATATCGAGCCGGATGAATGGATTAGCAGGTTCATTTACCGTACCCAACGGACAATCCTGAGCCACTGCGTGGACCGTTCCTGCACTTGGAGTCACTGTCAGTGGCGCCAGGGACATCGCCCAGCTGGCTGTCTCCGGCGCAATGGCATCACTCCATCCTAGTGCAGGGCTTGGGGGCGCACATGCCGTGAGCATCAACAGCGGCAACATCAGCCAGGCCAGTTTGGATTTCACGATGAAAGACATTTTGCACCTCCGTTCTATTAACGTAAACCGCACGTCTTTGTTCCTGAAATGATGCACTCGGCAAAACTGTGTCAAAAAAGCACCCCCGCTCAGATTTCAGACGAGAGTGCTTTTCTATCAAACGCGATTCACAAAACAGGCCATGCTCTATGGCACGAACACATCGTGGAGGATGTCATCGTCTTCATTAAAGATGCTCATGGCATCCGCCCGATCCGTCCAGACGAGGTGATAACGCCGTGACGTGAGAGCAGAGTCGATGTAATCTCCGATGAAGCCTGTGGCATCGCTGAGCGACCAAACATCACTGGCGCGAATCTTGGCACCAAATACAGTGCCCGGCACGATCAGGGTCGAACCGCTGAGCGGCTTTGGCAACCGCACGCCTTTGCGATAGACCGTATAGTAGCCGCCGTTATTGACTGTATAATCGCTATAAGCGAGGTAGACAGTATATTTTTTGGTGAGCGGGTCGTAGCCCGCCGCCAATGTTGGAAAGCCTTGAGCGGTTACGCCAGCGCCGATTGGGGCGGGTGCCGGCCACGGCAAAGTAACGCTGTAGTCCAGCCAGCGTTTTGTGGTATATACGTTGCCTGCCTCTATATCAACCTGCGACAAAGTGGGGTCTTGCCCAAAGGCTAGATAGACCATACCCTCCGGATCAACGGCCATAACGGGGAACATGCTACTCCACCACCGTTGCAAGAGGCCGGCTGGCCCACCTGGCAACCACTGTGGCATCTCATAATAGCGGGCCCCGCCTGGAGAGAACCAAGGGGACCAGCCGAAGGGACCGGTGCCAGTACCGTTTCCATCATCAGCAATGCAGTCAATATAGAAATTTCCACTTTGGAACGAAAAATTATCGTCATAGAAGCAAACAATCATGAAATTGTTGGGGCCGCCAATGGCGCGCGCGCCTTGCACCGCTAGAGTGCAACCGGTTTTAGGAATTCCATATGGTTCCAGAAGCAAGGGGTTGGTTGTTGAGTACTGCCATGTGGCGCCGTAATCGAGCGAGACATTCATCACAATGCCACAGTCTCCATTGCCATAAAACTTCGTCGAAGTGACATACAACGCTTGCTCCTGACCAGACCCGCCATTGAGCATGGCATATGTGGCAACATCGCCCCACGGCTTATCCATAAAATCCGCGCCACCGCCATCCAATACTACCGTTGGGCCGCTAACTAGAACAGTTGGGTCGTTCGGATCGCCCCTCACTAGGACAATATTGGAAGTCGTGCCAGATGAAGCAATATCCATGTAAATGTAATATACGTAGGAGCCGTCCGGCGCGTAACGCACAATTGGATCGGAACAAGAATCGCCTACACCCGTCAGCGGCAGAGAGACGTAATTGTTGTAATCCCAAGTATCGCCTCCATCATAACTAACTTCCGCCAAGCATGGCGAGGGATTGACTCCATCGTAGTAATGGTTAAAGATTACGGCAATCTGCTCATTGGCAGGATTAACCGCCATGCTAGGTTCATTTTCGTTGAGGTTCCCTACTGAGACAAGGTTATCAAGCCCGACAATCTTACCGTAATCGAGGAACTTGCCGCTCAGTTTGTTAACGCCTAGCTTTTTAGCAACCACAGCGGCCGCATCAGAACTTAGTTTGGGCAGAAAGGCCTTCATGGTATTTGCCGTCATCACCGTCTGCGATGAGGGGCGCTCGCTCTCCAATACCGGTTTGCTGGCAGCGTTCGCGTTCAAATTCGCGCGTTTGGTTTTGGGCATTGACCAGCCAGTCCCGCCGCCGTATTGATAGCGTCCCGACGCCACCGAAGTCAGCGCTAAAACGATCAACATCAGGACATTTAGGGCGCCGATCTTGGTCCTTGACTTGCCTAATACCTTCATTAGATCCTCCTTTTTTAATTTATGAACACGTAAAATGAACGAAATATCCAGGATGCACAGGCGGGTATAACAGACCCTATCTCAGCCCTCCTTTCCCAAGCAGGGTGATGATGGTATTTGATTAGTAACAGAGAAGCTTTTTGTCATTTCCACCATGCTTTGAAAAACTCCTACATTTTAATCATTGTACAGGAAAGGCGCGGAGTTTACAAGACCCCAAACAGCCTATTTCCTTCGCGTCTCACCACAATTTTGAAAGTACCAACTCTATAGCTTATTTTGGCCGATCGCAGCAAAGCGCGCATTCGTCAGCTTTGCCAAATCAGAAACCGGCAACTTAATATTCAATCCGCGTTGCCCGCCCGAGACATGAATCTCTTCATAGTTTTGCGCCGACGAATCAATCACAACCTGAAAGCCTTTGTTGATCAACGCCAGCGGAGAGATGCCGCCCGCCTGCAAACCAGTCAGAGCCTCCGCTTCGCGTTCAGTGGGTAAATATACTTTCTTCTCGCCCAGCGCGGCGGCCAACAGTTTTAAATCCACATTCGAATTACCTGGGACGACGACCAGAAGCGGTTTCTTGGGTTTATCTCGGGTCACGACGATGGTCTTGAAAACGGAAGCCGCTTCCACGTCGAGGAGACGAGCCGTCTCGAGCGCGCCAAGTTTTTCAGCGGGCAATTCATAGGCTGTATATTTAATCTTACGCGAGTCCAATAGTCGCGTCACGTTGTTGACAATCGGCATGGCTTTCCTCGCATCAGAATTATAACCTGGGGAGATTGCCGTTCTTCAAATTTCAGGATATAGTAGCGGCCATGTGTGACACACTGGTCGCTACTCCCGAAACAACCAAAGATGGCGTAATGATCTTTGGCAAAAACTCGGACCGTGAGCCGAACGAAGCACATCATGTGGTCAGGTATCCGGCAATGGATCACGCACCCGATAGCCGCGTCAAATGCACATACATCGAAATCCCCCAGGTTGTGCATACGTACGCAGTTTTGCTCGCTAAACCATTTTGGATTTGGGGCGCGGAGATGGGCGCCAACGAACATGGATTGGTGATCGGCAACGAGGCCCTGTTCACGCGCATCCCATACAAGAAAGATGGCGGTTTACTCGGCATGGACTTGTTACGTCTGGCGCTTGAGCGCGCCGCCACCGCGCGCGACGGCGTACAAGTCATTACCGATTTGACGGCAAAATTCGGGCAGGGCGGGAATCACGGCCTGGCACACGAAACCTATTACCATAACAGTTACATTCTTGCCGATCCGCATGACGCCTGGGTGCTCGAAACGGCCGGACCGCACTGGGCCGCGAAACAGATCAAGGGCATCTATTCCATCTCGAACGGCATCACCATCGAGAACAACTTCGATCTCGGCTCGCCCGAACTTGTTTCCTTCGCAATTAAACAGGGTTGGTGCAAAAACGAAGCCGACTTCAATTTTGCACGCTGTTATTCCGATCTAATTTTTACGCGCTTCTCCGACTGCCGCAAACGCCGCGCTCGAAGCATGGATCTGCTCAATTCACAACGCGGGCAGATTACAGTTGAAACGATGATGTCCGCACTACGCGACCATGGCCAGGCAGATGGTTCACAACGTGCTGCCGACCAAAGCCTCGCCGGCGCGGATATTTGCATGCACGCCGGGTTTGGTCCGATTCGGATTTCGCAGACGACCGGTTCAATGGTTTCCTATGTGGACGCGAAAGCCCCGCTCCATTTCGTGACTGCCACCGCCGCGCCATGCACCAGCATTTTCAAACCGGTTTGGGTAGACGCCTCATTGCCGGACCTCGGGCCCGCTCCTGTCGAAACTTATGATCCATCCACTTTGTTCTGGCGGCACGAACTCCTGCACCGTTCGACCTTGCGCGATCACGAAAACCTTGTCTCGATTTTTGCTGATGAGCGCGATGCTCTCGAACATGAATTTGTCGCTGCGGCGTTCTCGGCACGCACAAAAGGCGCTACTGCCCGAGCCACCGTCAGCGCGGAATGCTTCATCCGCGCTGACGAAGCCGAAGCAAAATGGCTGGAACAAGTGAAAGGCGCAAAACCAAGTCAAAGTTGGCATCACGCGACGGCATGGAAGAGATTCAACCGAGTTGCAAAGATACCACGCTAAACAATATAATTATGATCTAGAGTTCATACAATGATCTAGCAATAACATCTGAATTTATTTGATTAGGCAAAATCACAACCAAAAGATACAGGCCGTAAAAATCTCCGCTGGAGGACAGTTTGAGCTCAAAAAATTTCTCGGAGACGTTGAGCGTATATCTCTCTCAAGTAATCCTTTTGCTTTATATATCAAATCTAGCAATCCTTACCCCCGTCACTTTGATTTCCCAAATTGCGGGCATCCAGTTTAAAGAATACAGTATTGTTGCCTCAATTGTATCTTTTAGCGTCAGTGGATTTGTTCTGGTCAATGCAAAGAAAGGTCTCAAAACAATTGTAAGGAATGATTACATAAATTTAATTGGTCTTGCTTTATTGGGAACAATATCTGTATTCATAGCTCTTTCCTACTATCGAGTGGGCAGAATCGCCGTTGATGAATTCTACTCGACTGCCAATCCGACTTTCTACCTGAACAATCAAAGCCAGCCAATGAGCTTCGAAACGAGAGTCTTTTATAGCGGGGATAGGCCTTTTCACAGTGTGGCTTATCTTACCGCCGGTGCTTACGAATATTCTTTAGCCGTCTTCAGCTCTCTGACCGGGATCTACTATCTGAGCATCTACTATCAGCTGGCGGCAGGCACAGCGGCATTCCTCCTGCCTATGACAATTTTTCTTCTACTAAATCACTTCTCAACAGACGCGCTGTCTGCTCTGATCGGAACGGTCGCTGTAATTACTGTGGAGATCATAACAGCAGAGAGCGCCGTTACACCCGGCGGCTTCGCTTTTATCCGCATTTATGAAGGAAAGTCTATTATGTTAGCTCTGGGAATACCGCTTTTTATAACATACGCCATAGATTTTTTTCATTTTAGGACACGCTTTTCCCAAGTTAAATTATTTCTCCTGATAACAGCACTGTCCGGCGCAACAACAACATCGTTGATGATATTGCCGATGCTTGGAGCAATTATCCCTATTGCTTATATGATCGCGCAACAAAGATGGGATACATCCTTAAGGCCGCTCATGAAAGATGTGGTAGATTATCTACTTTGCTATCTCTATCTCGCCTTGTATGCAACATTCATAATTGCAAAAGACGGGCTGAGAACCGCCGCTTTTAGCATGTCCTATCCAACCGACTTTCAAGGGTATCTAGCTTTCTTCGGCCCCATCACTGCCCCAACTCCTTTATTGACAATTTTTTTTACTCTTGGAGCCTTGTTCCAAGCGACAGGCTTCAAAAGGACATTCTTAGGCTGGTGGATTGGGCTATCAATCCTACTAGCTCTTAACCCGGTCACCAGCAATATATTGATTGTCCCGTTCAAAGGTATCTTCTATAGAATGTTCTACATCCTGCCATTTCCAATATCCGCTGGGGTTTTTATATCAGACTTATCTAGTCACGTGGCAAAGATCAAACGCAAGCGCATTTCCACGATTGGAAATGGGCTAATCATTGGAATATTTGCGCTGTCAACTCTGGTAATACCATCTTCTATATTCCGCAACAAGATTTATGCAACTGGAAGCTGGAGGCAACACGAGGAGTATATGGCCGCAGAGAAGATAATTTCAAAAACACCAAAGGGGATCATGCTCTCCCCGTATCCCATATCAGGTGCAATACGCATGCTCTCTAGTGATTATCCCCAAATGATCACTAGAGAAGATATGATGTATTACTACCTAAGCATACAAGACAGGGAGATGGATGCCGAGTTCCGAATACAAGCCAACCGATTCCTGTCAGGCGACCTACAAGACATGAATGGGATCGCCAAATTGCTGGATCAATATACTGAAGTTTACTCGGTTGTCCTCGATAGAGCTGTATACAAGAAATATGACTCTAACCAATTAAATTCGTTCCTAAGGTCAAAGGGGTTTGTAAACAAAGCGACCGTAGGAAAATATATTGTCTTTTGGAAGTAAGCAGCGAGCAATCAAGAAGATTGAAAAATTCCGACGTACAGTAAAATAGAGGGGATGAAATCGGCCACCACGCCTGCCATTCCCCTGGAAAAATTGCTGGAACAACTCCCTGAAACCTACAGCCTAGCAGACAAGGAATTAATCCAGCGCGCGTATCGCGTGGCAGAGGAAGCGCATCGGGATCAAAAACGCATCTCGGGTGAGCCGTACATCAATCACTGCCTGGCCGTCGCGCAAATCCTGGCCGAACTACGCGTCCCGCCGGAGGTTCTGGCCGCGGGACTCTTGCACGATACCGTCGAGGATACGACCGTCACGCTAAACGATATACAAAATGACTTTGGTGACGTGGTTGCGAATCTCGTAGACGGTGTCACCAAGCTGACCAACCTGCCGCGTGTCTCGCGCGACGATCAACACGCGGAAAAGAATCACGGCGGCGCTTCCGAGCCTGAAGCGAAGGCCGCGAGTCTTGGCCGCCGCCCAGACATGGCTTCGGAGACTCTGCGCAAGACATTCCTTGCCATGGGCGACGATGTCCGCGTGGTGTTGATCAAGCTGGCAGACCGCCTCCACAACATGCGTACGCTGGGCCACATGCCGGAAAGCAAGCGCAAACGCATTGCCCAGCAAACGCTCGATATTTTTGCTCCCCTCGCCAACCGCCTCGGCATCTGGCAAATCAAGTGGGAACTCGAAGACCTCGCCTTCCGTTACGTCAACCCTGAGAAATACAAGGAAATCGCAGAGCAACTCGCGGAACGCCGGCCCGACCGCGAGGCACAGATTCAAGCCATCATCGAAAGCCTGAAAAAATTATTCGACGAACACAACATCAAGGTGGAACTCAGCGGGCGGCCAAAACATATTTATTCGATCTACAAAAAGATGCAGGAAAAAGGAAAAGCCTTCGAGTCTGTGCGTGATGTGCGCGCGGTCCGCCTCATCGTCCCGGACGTGGCGGCCTGCTACACTGCCCTCGGCCTGATCCACACTCATTGGCGTCCGATCCCCGGCGAATTCGATGACTACATCGCCGCGCCGAAGGATAATTTTTATCAGTCCCTGCATACCGCGGTGATATGGGATGACGGCAAGCCGCTGGAAGTTCAGATTCGAACCTTTGAAATGCATCAGAACGCGGAGTATGGCATCGCCGCGCACTGGCGTTACAAGGAAGGCACAAAGCGCGACAAATCCTACGAGCAACGCATCAACTGGCTCCGCAACATGATGGAATGGCGCTCAGACGTGAACGACGCGACGGAATTCGTTGAGTCAATGCGTTCGGACGTGTTCCAGGATCGCGTGTATGTCTTCACCCCGCGCGGCGACATCATTGACCTGCCGGCGCGCTCCACGCCGATTGACTTTGCCTATCACGTCCACACAGACATCGGTCACCGTTGCCGCGGCGCGAAAGTCAACGGAAAACTCGTCCCGTTGTATCACGAACTGAAAACCGGCGACCAGGTCGAAATCCTGACCGCGAAGCGGGGCGGGCCAAGCCGCGATTGGTTGAATTCGAATCTCGGGTTGGTCAAGACTCAGCGCGCCAAATCCAAAATCCGTTTGTGGTTCAAGAAGGAAGACTATCAGCAAAATCTTTCGCAGGGACGCTTACTGCTCGAGCGCGAACTGCAAAGGCTTGGCATTCCCGAAACCAACTTTGAAAAGATGGCGCGCGACTTCGGCTACAAAGCACCGGAGGAAATGTTCGTTGACCTCGGCACAGGCGATTTGTCGGTCAGTAAGATCATTCACGAAATTTCTCAGAGAGAAGAAAACGCCAACCTTCTTACTGCAGGCGCGCCTACAACAGAACAGACAGTTACCGATGCAGTCAATGTGGTGGGCTTAAAAGGTCTGCTAACAACAATGGGCAAGTGTTGTCATCCCGCGCCCGGCGATCAGATCATCGGTTACATCACACGCGGGCGCGGCGCGACCATTCATCGGCAGGACTGTCCAAACATTCTGCGGCTCGGTTTGCAGGACCGCGAGCGCCTCGTGCGCGTGGACTGGGGAACGCAGGTCCGCACGTATCCGGTTTCGATTCGCATTCGAGCCTATGATCGCCAGGGCTTGATGGGCGACATTTCCAACCTTCTCGATGACGAAGGCGTGAACATCGCGGATGTGAAGGTGAATGTAAATCGAAGCCTGGCAGAACTGAGATTGATCGTCGAAGTGCAGGATATTTCTCAACTCAGCAAGATACTCACCAAACTCGAGAACGTTCCAAACGTAACTGAAGCGCACAGAGTTAGCGGGTGAGGTGGTATAATGCGCCCGCTTTTTAGAAATGTCTTTGCTCAGTGTGCAAGAGGCGCAAGAGCGCATCATCCATCATTTCAAACCAACCGAGACTGAAACGCTGTCTCTGAATCAGTGCGCGGGACGCGTCCTCGCCGCGGACATTCTTTCTTCGGACCTCCCCCTCTTCGACAATTCATCTGTGGATGGCTTCGCGGTTCAGGCGCGCGATCTGGTTGATGCAAGCGCCGCATCCCCCCGGACTTTGAGCGTGGTCGCCGATATACCCGCCGGTTCCGCACCGAACATCACCCTCGCGCCAGGACAGGCGGCGCGCATCATGACCGGCGCGCCGATCCCCAAAGGCGCGGATGCGGTCATCATGGTCGAAGACACCGATTTCGATCACGGTGCGTCGGGGCTGGCCGCGCCGGAAAAAGTAAAAGCCTTCAAGAAAATCAAGAGCGGTGAAAACATCCGCACGCGCGGCATGGACGTGAAAAGAGGTCGCAAGGTTTTATTCGCGGGACACAAATTGCGTCCACAGGATTTGGGTCTGCTCGCGATGTTGGGCGTGGCAAACGTGGCTGTGTTCCGAAAGCCGCGCGTCGCTTTGCTTTCAAGCGGAGATGAACTGACGCCGGTCGAGCTGCCCCTCGAACCCGGCAAGATCAGAGATACAAATTCATACACCATCGCGGCTTTGATTGCAGAGGCGGGATGCGAGGTCCTGCCGCTCGGCATCGCGCCGGATAGCCGTGAAGTAATTCAGTTCCTATTTGACCAGGCCATCGGCATGAACGCAGATGCAATTATTTCCACTGCGGGAGTCAGCGTGGGCGCGTTCGATTTTGTCAAAGATATTATCGAGTCGAATGGCAAGTTGGATTTCTGGCGCGTGAACATGAGGCCGGGCAAACCGCTGGCTTTCGGCGAATATCGCGGTGTGCGATTTATCGGATTGCCAGGAAATCCTGTGTCGGCCTTCGTTGGGTTTGAAGTTTTCGTGCGTCCCGCTTTGGGCCGACTGGCCGGTTTGAAAACGGTGGCCCGATCAAAGGTCAAGGTGAGACTCGCTGAAGCAATAGAGTCCGATGGGCGCGAAAGTTATCTGCGCGCAATTGTCGAAGAACGCGATGGAGTTTTATCCGCAAAATTGACCGGCCATCAGGGGTCTGGCAATTTACTTTCACTTGTTCAGGCAAACGCTTTACTTATCGTGCCCGCTGGTGTAAAATCGCTTGCCATTGGCGACCAGATAGACGCCTGGTTGATATGAGGCAGACATTGATGAACAAATGGTTGTATCGAATCTCGATTGCCCTGTCCGTTCTGGGCGTTCTTGTATCGGCTTACATGACCGTCTACAAATTGACAGAAAACAACAGCATGTGCTTGGGAAGCGGAGATTGCGCGACGGTCAATGCCAGCGTTTATTCGGAAGTAAACGGCGTTCCCGTGGCTGTGATCGGTGTTGGAGGATACCTAACCATTCTCGTTCTTCTTTTATTTGAAAACCGCAGTGGATTTCTGAAGAAAAATGGAACGATGATTGTCTTCGGGCTTGCGCTTTTCGGATTTCTATTCACGCTTTATCTGATCTACGTTGAAACCGCGCTGATCCGTGCCTACTGCCCGTTTTGCGTTACATCGCAGATCACAATGACCATACTTTTTATACTTTCAGTGATTCGGCTGGTACGCCAGCCCACAAATTAGGAGGAGCTTCATGGCCCGCATTCGATGTCACTACGCAGATTGTGTCTTCCTCGACGAAGGATACTGTTCTGCCGCCGCAGTGGAGATAGACCCCGATACGGGATGCGCCACGTATTCCCCGACCGACGAGGCCGCGGACGAGGAATGGGATGAAGAGGAAGAGGGTGATGAATGGGATGACGATGAAGAAGAAGACGAGGAAGAAGAAGCCTGGGACGAAGACGAAGACGAGTTATAGAATCAATTGAATAACTGCACAAAGAGACCCGCTCGGGATGAGAGGGTCTCTTGATTTATTGAGAATATTTCTCAGCGTGATCTGCAAATTGATACAGCAAAATCCCCGCGGCGACGGCCAGATTCAACGAACTGGCGCGCCCGCGCATCGGCAGGGAAATCGTCGCATTGCAAGCGTTGATCTGTTCGGGCGAAAGTCCTTTTTGCTCACTGCCAAGCAGAAGGATGAACGGCGATGTTGGGGTGAATGAGCGATAATCGGTCGAAGCATGAGATGAAGTGCCAATCAAGTGATACCTGCCGCGGCGCGTCCAATCCACAAAATCATCGAACGAGGTTTGCGCGATTGGTTTCCAAAAGATCGTCCCCATGCTGGCGCGGACGGAGGTGGGATGATACGGGTCCACGCCGCCGTCGAGCAGGAAGAGCGCGTCCGCGCCGACAGCATCGAGCGTGCGGAGAATTGTCCCAACGTTGCCGGGGTCCTGCGGCGAGACAAGCGCCGCGCCGCAACGAATTGATTTGAGATCAGCAATTTTCGTTTGTCGCTGTCGAACGATGGCGAGGATGCCTTGCGGGTTTTCTTTATCAGCCAATGATTCCATCACTTGCGCGGAGACCGCTTGCGGGGCGGTCGCGAGGCGGGAAACCAAGTCTCGCGCAAAGTCACTGGTCAAATTATCCGGCGCGTAAAGAATCGTCTCGATATCCCATCCTGCTTCCACGGCTTCGCCGACATGATGAATCCCTTCCACGAGAAACAGGCCTGACTCAGTGCGCGCCTTGCGTTGACGCAGTGCGCGCACTTTTTTGACAAGCGGATTGGACAGGCTGGTAATCAGAAATTGATTCACGACCCCATTGTACCCAAAGAAATTTGATCAGGGTTGTTGCACCACGATCAACTTGGCGACCATGCCCGCTTCAAAGTGACCGCCGACTTCGCACACAATTTCATATTCGCCCGGCTCGGTCGGCGCGGTGAACGAGTCGGTGACGGTTTGGCCGGGTTGAATGGCGAGTTTCTCCCAGAACACATTCGCTTTATCGGCCTCGGTGAAATGGGTTTGCACCTTGGAGTCTAGTTTCATTACAACAAAACTGTGTTGGACCGCGCCATTGTTTGTGGCGCTGAACGAGATTTGCGCTCCCGCCGGGACCGTGAACGTGTTCGGGCTGAACTGAAAGTCGGTCAGCGTAACATTTATGGACTTCGATGCGCCGCCGCCCGCGCCGCCGCATCCACTCAGGGTCAGCGCAAGACTTAGCGCGAAAACAAACAGGATTTTCTTCATTGGTAATTTCTCTCCTTCCAGCGGAGGAGCATAGCAGAAAAAACCGCATAAATCAATACCTTGGTGTATTTATGTTTTTATCTAATCCTAAGAATCAAACTTCCCACCGCGAGCGTGGGAAGTTATGAATTGAACGTGTTTCGATTTTTATTTGACGATTAATGTAGCGACCATGCCTTTTTCGATGTGCCCAGCCAGACCGCAGACTACCTCATATTCCCCGGGTTCGGTCGGAGCCGTAAAGGTTCCGGTCTTGGTCGTGCCCGGGCCAATCTCATCCAGCTCCCAAAAGATGTTGCCTTCGTCCTTGTCGCCGAACGGCGGGGTCACGGAAGTGCCTTTCTTCATGATGGCGAATTCGTGCTCGACAGATCCATCGTTCTTGACGACGAGATTCACGGGCGCGCCCGCGGGAACGGTGAATGTGTTGGGAGTATAACTAAAATCATTCACCACTACATTCAAAGTGGTGGTCTTGGGGCCACATGCGGACAGCACGAACGAAAGGCTCAAGACAACGATTAAGAAAACAGCAAATTTTTTCATTTTTCTCCTTTCGCAACCATTGGCGAATGGTTGTGATTATGTCATCGCCCTATGTTTTTCGTAATTGCCTTTAATCACCCATTTTGGATGCGCTTAGTAATCATTTTGACTTGCGCTCGGAGTCAAACACACGGCGAACACATTCTGCTGTACACTTGGAAAAAAACTCCCAACAGGATAAGCCAACATGACTACCCCTCGTTTCCCAGATTTGAATCCGCCCACCCGCATCCTGCTTGGACCCGGGCCGGGCATGACCCACCCGCGCGTTGTCCGCGCTTTGAGCGCCCCGACTCTCGGCCACCTCGACCCGGAGTTGCTAAAAATCTACGGCGAAGAACAGGAACTTCTTCGATACGTGTTCCAGACCAAAAACGAATGGACCTTCGCCCTCTCCGGCACAGGGACTTCCGGCATGGAGGCCGCGCTGACGAATTTGATCGAGCCGGGCGATTCCGTGCTGGCCTGCATTCATGGATACTTCGGCGCGCGGCTGGCGGAAATTGCGGAACGACTTGGCGCGAGCGTGGACCGAATCGAAAAGCCGCTTGGCCAGATCTTCAGCGTGGACGAAATCGAATCTGCGCTGAAAAAGAAGAAATACAAACTGATGACGATTGTCCACGCCGAAACATCCACCGGCGCGGAACAGTTGCACATCCAAGAGATCGCCGCCGTGGCCCACAAACACGGCGCGCTGATCGTGCTGGATACCGTCACATCGCTGGGTGGGATTCCGGTCAAGATTGACGAATGGGAAATTGACATGGCCTACTCCGGCTCGCAAAAGAACCTCGGCGCGCCGTCGGGGCTCGCGCCGATCACAGTCGGGCCACGCGCAAGATCGGCCATCGAAAATCGTAAATCGCCGGTCAGTTCGTTTTATCTCGACCTGAAACAATATGCAAATTACTGGGGCGGCGGGCACGGTTACCATCACACCGCTTCAGCTAGTTTGCATTTTGGCTTGCGCGAGGGATTGCGAGTGATCGCCGAGGAGGGATTGGAGTCCACATTTGCCCGCTTGCGCGCCAATGCCGAAATGTTGTGGAATGGACTCGAGGACATGGACATCCCGCCGTTCATTCCGGTGGAGTATCGCCTGCCCATGCTGACCACGGCCAAAGTCCCGGCTGGATGCGACCCGCATCAGGTACGCGCGCGGCTGTTGAACGAGTACAATATCGAAATCGCGGCAGGCTTCGGCGCGCTGAAGGATCAGGTCTGGCGTATCGGGCTGATGGGTTATTCGAGTCGCAAAGAAAACATCACGCTCCTCCTCGCGGCACTGAGGGAGTTGTTGAAGTGATGGTGTCACTCTGAGGGAGCCGCCGAAGGCTAGCGACCGAAGAGTCTCATGGAACAAAAGAACGAGACCCTTCGCTTCCCCTTCGACTTCGCTCAGGGCGAAACTCGGGGTGACACTTCAATCTTTAGGAGTATCCATGACCACACTGACTCAATCATCCACCAATCGCTACTACACTTACGCCCTGTGGCTGGCGATCCTTACGATTCTCTACAATCTGCTGGAGGGACTGGTTTCGGTCTACTTCGGCGCGCAGGATGAAGCGCTAACTCTCTTCGGCTTCGGCGTGGACTCGTTCATCGAGGTCATGTCCGGCATCGGGATTCTGGCGATGGTGCTTCGCATCCGTCAGCATCCCGATACCCCGCGCGGGCAATTTGAGCGCACCGCGCTCCGCGTCACGGGCTGGAGTTTTTATCTGCTCGTGGCGGGACTGTTCATCACCGCCGTTTACAACTTGCTCACCGGCCACAAACCGACCGCGACGCTCAGCGGCACGATCATCTCGCTGATTTCGATTGCCAGCATGTGGGCATTGGTCACAGGCAAGCGCAAAGTGGGCCGCGCCCTCAACTCCGCGCCGATTCTGGCGGACGCAAATTGCACAATGGTCTGCATTTACATGTCGCTGATTTTGCTGGCGGCCAGTTTGATTTATCAGTTCACGGGCTTTGGCTTTGCCGATAGCCTCGGCGCGATTGGGTTGATCTATTTCTCGTACAACGAGGGCAAAGAGTCCTTTGAAAAGGCGGAGGGGATGGATGATTGTTGTGAGGATGAGAAAAAATAATTTTCTTTTAAAATCTTGTGGCTCAGAATGACAAAACATCGCAGTGAAGTCGAAGCGCGATCCGCAAAACGCCCTTCGACTTCATGGCGTTTTGCGCCATTCTGTTCAGGGCGAAACTAACTCCGTCAGGCGCGACGCACCCTCCGAGCACGTTATAATTGCCTCTATGAAATTTCTTCGCTGGCTGGCGCCTGCCATTTTTCTTCTTCTCCTTGCATGTCAGCCGCAAAGCCCCACCACCGTCACAATTCTTGATGGCGGCCAAGCACAGATCGTTACCACGAGTGAGCGGATTCCGGCTAAGATCATGGCTCAGGCGGGAATCATTTTTTCGCCGAAAGATGTTGTGTTGTTCAATGGCGCTCGCGTTCCGCTCGACCAACCGCTTCCATCTGCAAAAACATACACTCTTCAAATCCGCCGCGCGGTGACGGTCACAGTCAATGGCCAGCCAGTTCACACCGCGGCGCGCACGGTCGGCGAAGCGCTGACAGAAACAGGCGCACAACTCTACGCGGCGGATGAAGTTAATCCCCCGGTCGAAACACCCATCGCGAGCGCGATGGCAATCACATACACGCCGTCGCAGGAGTTGACTGTGACCGCGGATGGCAAACAGATTCGCGTCCGCTCCACGGCGCGGACCGTTGGCGAGGCGCTGGCCGCGGCGGGGATTCCGCTCCTCGGGCTGGACTCCAGCCAACCGTCCGAGAACGAAGCGTTTCCTCAAGATGGGCAAATCCGCGTCGTGCGCGTGTCTGAGTCCGTGGTGCTGGCGCAGAAATCCATTCCGTTCACAAGTCAACTTGTTTCATCTGCTGATGTGGAACTCGATCATCAGGAAGTCCTGCAACCCGGTCAGGCCGGGCTGGCTGTGAGCCGCGTGCGTATTCGATACGAAGATGGAAGAGAAGTTTCGCGCGTCACCGAATCTGAAACAACAGTGAGGCCGCCCCAAAATCGCATTGTTGGATATGGGACAAAAGTCGTCGTGCACACCACAGTGGTGGACGGTGTTCAAATTCAATACTGGCGCGCGGTCTCGATGTTCACGACCGCGTATTCACCCTGCAACTCCGCGGCAGACCGATGTTATCCGGGCACATCCAGCGGGAAACCGGTTCAAAAAGGCGTGGTGGCTGTGAAGTACAGTTGGTATCTTGCCATGCAAGGACAGCCGCTTTACATTCCCGGCTATGGCTTTGCCACAATTGAAGACGTGTGCGGCGGATGCGTGGGCAAGCCCTGGGTTGATTTGGGTTATACCGACGCACAATATACTCAAGAAGGCGACCAATGGGGCAAATGGGTGACGGTTTATTTTCTCGTCCCTGTTCCGCCCAATGTTTATTATGTGCTGGAATAAATGACCAAACCGCAAAAGTTCATCATCGGAATTTTATCGGTGCTGGTTTGCGCGCTCACGGTAGCGGTGGGATTCGCAAGCTGGCAAGTTTATGAAGATTGGACCGGTCAACCGCTCGGCGCGGCCCTGCCCACGTCGCCATACACCCCTATTGCTTTACCTCCCACCTGGACTCCAACGCCCGGCGGTCTCAGCGTTTTTCCTGTACGTGCAAGCACACCCATCAGCACGCCGCGCTGTGGAGGGCCGCGCGTGATGACGATTCTTGCCATCGGCTCGGACACGCGCAGTACAGGCTACACGTGGGGGCTGGCGGATGTGATCCGCGTTGTGCGCGTCGACTTTGTCACTCCGCGCGTGACCGTGCTGGATTTTCCCCGCGATCTTTGGGTCGAAATTCCGTACATCTCGGACAATCTCGATGGGCAGGATCACGAAAAATTGAATCAAGCCTATCTTTATGGCAACCCGGGCGATGGCTTTCATTATTGGGACGATCCCAGCGCCGGCCCGGGATTGCTGGCGCGCACCCTCGATCTTAACTTCGGCGTGAAAGCCGATCACTACATCGCGGTCAACATGAAGACCTTTGTCAAAATCGTGGACGCGGTCGGCGGGATTGATGTCACCTTCCAGCACGACGTGGACGGGACCGATGATCCGATGTTCAAAAAAGGCACACATCACCTCAACGGCACGGAGGCGCTGGCCCTGGCTCGCAATCGCACCGATGGCGTCTTCTCACGCGGTGATAATCAGAACATCGTTTTGTGCGCCCTGCAAAAGAAACTCGCCAGCCCCAAAGTGGTCACGAAGATTCCGGACTTGATCGAATCGTTTCAAGATAACGTTCAGACCGATCTCAGCCCGGAGTTGATGAGTCAACTCGCCTGCATCGGTCAACAACTGCCGCGCCAAAACATCAGCCTGTATAGTTTCCCCCAAGAACTTTTCACAGGCGATCGAATTTATGATCCCGTCTTCAACAAAAGAGTTTTCGTCTGGGACGTCAATTTTGATCTCCTGCGAAGTTATGTCTCATATTTCCAGGCAGGTTCGTGGCCCATAAACTTCACGCCCGAAAGCACGCCTGAGCCTGATCAGAACATTTCCTTCTGTCAATGAACAACATCCCTCCGCTCAATGCCGCGGCTTTGCTCAAACAGCACCGTCTCCGCGCTGATAAAAATCTCGGACAGAATTTTCTACAAGACCCGCTCGCGCTGGAAAAGATTGTTGCCGCGGCTGAAATCCAAAAAACAGACAGCGTGCTCGAAATTGGACCGGGTCTTGGAAGTTTGACGCGCTATCTTTCAGTCACAGCCCGCGACGTCGTAGCGGTCGAACTGGACCCGAAACTGGCCGCCGTTTTGCAGGGCGTGATCAAATCCTGTGCCAATGTCCGTTTAATCCAGGCCGACATCTTGAGTTGCTCGCCGAAAGAACTCGGGCTTCCTGAAAATTACATCGTCGCGGCCAATATTCCCTACAATATCACCTCGGCCATCATTCGGCATTTGCTCGAATCCAAACCCAAGCCGCGGCGCATCGTGCTGACCATTCAAAAGGAAGTAGCCGAGCGGATTTGTGAGACTCCGCCCGACATGAGTCTGCTGGCATTGAGCGTACAGGTGTATGGCAAGCCAAGCATCTCAGCGCGCATTCCAGCCGGCGCGTTCTTTCCCACACCCAAAGTCGACTCGGCAATAGTAAAAATTGAAATCTATCCCGAACCTCTCATCCCCTCTCCTCTGCTGCCTGTCTTTTTCAAATTGAGCAAAGCCGGGTTCGGACAGAAAAGAAAGACACTGCGAAATTCGCTGGCCGCGGGGCTGAAGATTTCAACCAGGGAAGCAGAAGCCCTGCTTGCCAACTCCAAAATTGATCCACAACGACGCGCAGAAACGCTTTCCATCGAAGAATGGAAAGCGTTGAGCGAACAACTTCGACAATAGAAACAATGCCTCTCACAATGAAGATGTCAATGAAAAAATTCCCTTGGTTTGAAATTATTCTGGCGATCGTTTTTCTAACGATTCAATTCTACGCGGCGTTCTCCGACGCAAATAATTTTCCCAACAAATGGTTCAATCGCGACGACGCCTATTACTATTTCAAAGTGGCCCAGAATATCAGCCAGGGGCTTGGCAGTACATTTGACGGTATCCATTCCACGAACGGCTATCATCCGCTTTGGCTTCTGGTCTGCATTCCTGTTTTTGCCCTGGCACGCTTTGACCTGATTCTTCCGCTGCGCGTTCTTTTGGTTGTAATCAGCATCATTGATCTGGTCACTGCCATTCTGCTGTACAGGCTGATCAGCGGGGCGATGTCGCGCGCGGCAGGAACGTTAGCCGCCGCCTATTGGATTTTCAATCCCACCCTGCAAGCACTGTTCTACCAGCCGGGACTTGAATCCGGAATCGCTCTACTTTGCATCGTTGCGCTTCTTTACATGCTCTATCGGCTGGAGCAAAACTGGCGCAAGGAAGAAGTTAGCCTCTGGCAGATCGCTCTGCTCGGACTCGTAGCAAGCCTGACTGTTTTCAGCCGCCTCGACCTGATATTTTTTGCGGGCATCGTCGGACTCTGGATCGTTTTTCGCGAAACGCCCCTGCGTTACCTCCTGCCGCTGGACATTCTGGCGGTCCCCGTATCTGCACTTCTGGCTTTCATTCTGCGGCTGGGAATTGCAGAATATTATTTGGTCACAAATTCTGCATTCATTATGATTGGCGTGGGACTGGTTATTAAAATCCCAGCTTTCTATTTATTTGACCTCTACCAACGTTCTGTCCACTTACGACCCATAAAAACACTGCAGAATATTTTTCTGGCCACTGCGCTCAGCAGTGCATGTCTATCTGTCATCTTATGGGCGGGGAATGCCATCCATATCCTGCCCGCTTTTTCGCTCGTCGTTCTTTCATTGGACTCGCTTTTCACCCTCGGTTTCATTCTTATCATCCGCACTATGGCTTTTCTGTTTCGCGACACAAATGTTGATGTACAGCCAACCAAGCCCCTGGCGCTTTTACGAGCATACTGGAAAAAATGGCTAAAAGAAGGTGCGGTGTATTATGGCATCGTTGGTGGGACACTGGCTATTTACGTGCTCTGGAACAAATTGACGTTCGGCACCTTCAGCCCGGTCAGCGGGCAGATCAAGCGCTGGTGGGGAACTTTCGAGAGTAATGTTTACGGCGGAGCGGCGAGAAACTTTATTTCGTTCTTCATGCTGAATCCAACATCAGATTTCAACGCGTGGAGTCCTTTTACAGATGTGTGGAGCAAATGGATCAGCAGGCTTTTCCATATCAATCCGGAAAGTATTCCATTTTCAATATGGCAAAAGTATTTCCTGATTTCGCTCGTCCTGTGCCTGATCTTCTTGTATGGAATCCTTTTGCTGAAAAGAAAGCAGGCAAAAAGGGCCATTGTCCAAACGGCGTTAATCCCGTTAGGCGTCGCCGGTTGGATTCAAGTCCTTTCCTACAACAGCACCGGTTATGCCTCCTTGAAGGAATGGTACTGGCTCATAGAGCAGGTTTTGTTTGTTATCTTAATCGCGTTGTTTGTAAATCTCTTGTACGGTTTACGCCAGAAACAACTCGTTGACGAAAAAATTATTTGGGCACTGGTCGGAGCGATTAGCATCTTTGCAGCATGGGGCTATTGGAGAGATATTTCTGCGAGAATGCCTTACGCCCAGACGCCTGTCGGCACACCCTACCTCGAGGCGATTCCCTTTCTGGAGGCGAACACCAAGCCGGGCGATGTAATCGGCATGACCGGTGGCGGGAACATCGGCTACTTCATTCACGACAGAACCATCGTCAACATGGACGGCTTGATCAACAGCTATGACTATTTCCAAGCGTCAAAAAATGGCACAGGCTCAGATTATCTTTATGATACCGGTATGAGATATGTTTTTGCCAACCCAGACATAATGAATCAGCCACCCTACCGCCGCCAATACATGAAACGATTGAAGCTGGTTGTTGAGTGGGGCGGAAAAGACTTGTTGCGGCTCTTGCCCGCCCCCAAGCCATAAATTAGGAATCCACCCTTGCCATCTTCCCGCGGCGGCGCAAGTCGCGGAAATGTCCGCGCACCTGCCAAACGCGAAAGGCGGCCTCTGCCTGAATCTTGAGCGACATTTTGGATTTTCCCCAGCGGCGGTCCGCAAAATAAATCGGCACCTCGCCAGTTTTGTATTCGAGGCAATGAGCAAGATACGCCATCTCAACCTGAAAAACATAACCGCTGGATTGAATCCGATCCAACGGCATTCCCAACAGGGTTTCGCGCTTCCACAGACGAAAACCAGTCGTTACATCGCGCAACGGCATCCCAAGGATGGTACGCGCGTAGAAGTTACCAAAGGCGGAGAGCCATTTGCGCCACAATGGCCAGCGCTCATCCACCGAGCCGCCGCGGACGTAACGCGAACCAAGCACAACATCATTTGTTTTCAGGCTTTCGGCCATTTCAGGAATTTTAGCGGGATCATGCGAAAAGTCCGCGTCCATTTGTAAAACGGCATCCGCCCCTCGGTCCAGGGCGAGGCGAAAACCGTTCAAATATGCGGATCGCAACCCGAACTTCCCTTCGCGATGCAAGACATGCAATCGCGAGTCGCGCGCGGCCAGTTCATCCGCGATGCGACCCGTTCCATCGGGACTGTTATCATCCACCACCAGCACGTGCAAATCGAGCGGAAGCGCAAATAAAGCGGAGACCAGTTTGGGCAGGTTCTCCGCTTCGTTATAGGTTGGGATCACAACTGCGATGCGCAAGGAAATTCTCGTTAGGCGATCGGCTCTTTCTGGATGATGAATTCGCACACCTCATCACCGATAGCCACACACTTGGACTCATTCACGCGGAACTCATTGCCGCCCGAAACCCATTTGAGGCCTTCCTGCAACAGGCCAGTTGCAATGAAGCACACGGGCTTGTCCGCGTTATGGCGTCCCCAGCAGACAGGACACTTGTGGATCGTGTAAACGAATTCGTTATCTTTTTCCTCAACCGTACTCAATTGGTCACTGAGCTGGCTGAAGATCTTGGCCATAGCTGGGACGCCAATGCGTAGTTTAGCATGAAGCGGAAGAACCACAAACGCCAAATCCGCCACGCCGGCAAGGGCGCCGAAATTTTTCAGGGCGTCGGAAAAGGTCGCGCGTCCCGCGCGAAGCGCCAGCCCGCGTCCGCCGCGCGGACCGTACATTTCCTCCAGCGCCACTCCAATCGCGGATAACTCTGCAAAGTCGAATCCCTTCTCAAGGTTATCCGGCGGGTAATTATCAATATATTGGTTCAATCCGGCCAGGTTGAGAATTGCGTTCAGACCGTTCTTGCCCATCACCTCCTCCAGCGACTTGATGGTGATCAGGCCAAATTTATTGGGATAATGCAAACCACTCTTTTGAACTGGGCTCATACCGTCTCCACTAAATCAGCTTCGCCAAGTCCTCGGCGGCGCGCCGCATGTCGAGGAAGATCAGGCCAAGCTTAGCCTGTTCGCGAGCGAGGGCAGTCAGAACGGCTTCTTCGCCGACTGACATCAGAACCACATATCCTTTTTGACCTTTGATATAAACCTGCTCGAGGGAGCCGCGCCCCAATTCAGTGGCAATGCGCTCGCCTAACGACAGCATGGCGGCAGACATGGCCGAAACGCGATCCTCCTCCACGCCTTGTGGCAACGCGGAGGCAATGCTCAACCCATCCACACTCACAATAGCAGAGGCTTCAATATCAGGGGATGAAGCCTGCAATTCGCGCAGGCGATCCACCATTTGTTGCGTGCGATTCTTGGTCAAAACAACCCTCCATAAAAAGGACAGACCACCCAGGTGCTGGGGCTGTCCTCTGCGATAGTGAAGCAATTTTAGCACACGGCAAGGCTCTGTCAAGTTGACGGAACACGCGCCGCTGATTAACAGAACGGTAGGCCGAAATCGCGCCTTTGAGCGGCAGTATAATCACGCGCATGAGAAAACGGATTTGGATTTTAATCATAAGCTTGCTCCTGATGCCCTTCAGTATTAAATCCGCTCAGGCGCAGGATACAAATCCGCCTCCCGAACCGGATAGCGGAGCGGTCGTGTGCCAACCGGGCGTTTATTTAACCCAACCCGATAACTGCCTGCCGCTTGGCCCATCGGTTTATCTAACCGATTTGGCGCGCCTTGGCCTTACGATTCCACCGACTCCCCTGCCCGCCTTCAAGCCAGATAAATCACTCACACAATTGCCATACCGATACTTCCGCCTAGATAAAGATTACGTGCCTGTCGTCGCCGCCCCCGGCGATACCGCGGGCGGACAAACTTTTTTGCCCGGCTTTGTTTATGTTTCTTACGTTGACCGCGTGGATACCGGCCATGGCGTTTATTATCTGCTTCAATCCGGCGGATGGATTCCCGGCAAAGGCGCGCGCGTGGGGGAAATATCTGCGTTTCAGGGATTGCAATTTACATCCACGCCGCGCAATGACTTCGGCTGGACGTTCGAAGACATCCCCGTGCAAACTGCGCCGGGATACAACAAACCGGTCACAGGTCGAAGATTGTATCCGTTCACCGTCATCCAAATTTACGATACGCAAAATGTAGACGGCGCGGACTGGAATATGATCGGCCCCGACCAATGGGTGGAAGCGCGCAAGGTGGCGCAAGTGAATGTCAGCGCCACGCCGCCGGATGGATCAAACAACACGAGGCGCTGGATTGATGTCAATCTTGCGGAGCAAACTGTTGCAGTGTATGAAAATAACCAACTCATCTTTGCAACAGTCGTCGCCACCGGCGTGGAACCATTCTGGACGCGCCCCGGTTTATTCCAGATTCAACAGAAAAAAGAAACTGAGACCATGCGCAACAACGACCCAACGGATTTTTATTATCTGGATAATGTCCCATGGACGATGTACTACGATGGCCCGCGCGCATTGCATGGGGCGTACTGGCGTACACGCTTCGGTTATCCACAATCGCACGGATGCGTGAATCTATCCGTCGGCGACGCGCATTGGCTTTTTGATTGGGCGCATGAAGGCGATTGGGTTTGGGTGCATGATCCTACAGGCCAAACACCGACCGATCCCGCGCTGTATAAAGGCGGCGCGTATTGACATGCCTTAGTGCGTATGATAAACTACTGCCCGCTCAATTAAATGGTCCCGTGGTGTAGCGGCCAAACATGCGGCCCTGTCAAGGCCGAGATCGCGGGTTCGAATCCCGTCGGGACCGCCAGCGAAGACATCCCCGCATGGGATGTTTTTTGTTTAAACTTCACCGTTTCCTCTACAAAGAGTATGCAAACTATCAACGGGAAGTTGCAAAGCCACAAAGAAACAATAAAATATCTCTATGCCTTTAGCCATTACTTTTGCGCCAAGAAACAAAAACCGTCGAAAGCTCGTCTACCCAAAAAAGGTCGCTTGACAGCGCTTTCGAGACAAGGCATACTTTTTTTGCTTCAATGAACTTGACTGAATACATCAGGAAAGGCGGGCACGATGAAAAAGAAACTTCTCTGGCTCATTCCCGTTCTCATTGTGATCACGCTGGCGCTCTCCATCACTCAGCGTCAGTCTGTGATCCGGCCAGAAGCCACACCACTTTCGATTGAGGCCCAACAACAGAAAGCGGGGCCGCAAGTCATTCGGCAAAATCCAATTGCCGGGCAAAGACTTGGATTGAATCAATACATCCAAATCATCTTTGACCGCGACATGGATCAGGGAAAAACAAGCCAGGCATTCTCGCTTCTTGGCCCGGACCGTCAGCCGGTCGCCGGTCAAATTAACTGGCCCAACACCCGAACCTTTGAATTCACCCCAAACGCCAAACTGAAACCTTCCACGGTCTACAAAGCCGTGTTCACCCCTCAAGCCGCGGCTATAGATGGAAGCACTCCCAAAGAATCAATTGAGCTCCAATTCAAGACGGTTGACCAATTGGCCGTTGGACAGGTTTTTCCAACCGTTGACGCGACGAACGTGAACGGGGCTACCAACATCACCGTCATCTTCAATCGCCCGGTCATTCCGGTTGCCATCCGCGAAGAGCAAAGCGGCTTGCCTCAACCGCTCGAAATCACTCCCGCGCTGGCAGGTCATGGCGAATGGGTCAGTTCGTCGGTGTATGTGTATCAGCCGGATCAAGCCTTATTAAGCGGAACCCGCTACACGGTCCGCGTGGACCCGGCGCTCAAAGACATCAATGGCGATTCTCTGGAGAAGTCCTTCGTGTGGCAATTCCAGACGAGCGCGCCTTACATCCAAAATTACGCATTGCAGAACGGGCCGTACAATCCAGGCAACGTCATCGAAAATGTTTTGCTGGATCAGCCTTTCATCATCACATTCTCGCAGGCGATGGATCAAAAGAGCGTGGCGCAGGCGGTGACGCTGACCAACCGCGAAACAGGCCAGAATTTCCCGGCCCAACTTACATGGGACAAGACATCTTCGATTCTGACCATTAAGCCTTCAGGAAAATTCCAGATCGCAAGTTTTTATCAACTGAACATCGCGGACTCCGCGTTGGCGCAGGATGGCGGAAGATTGAAAAGCGGTTTGTCGCTGAGATTCAGCACCGTGCCCCTGCCCTCGATTGTGAAGGTCACACCTGAACCGAATTCGGTCGGCGCGGATTTCAATTCGAACATGACGATTCAGTTTAGTTCGCCGATGAAGTTTGCCAGCATGAAAGGAAAAGTGCAGATCACGCCCGCGCCGAAAACCGAGCCACAATATTATTACAACGATTACGACTATTCCCTCAACATTTGGGGCCTCGAACCGGGAACTGATTACGTTGTACGCATCCTGCCGGGCATGAGTGATTTGTACGGAAACACCATCAAGAACGAATATTCGTTCTCGTTCAAAACCGGCGACATGCAACCGTACGCGAATTTGGTTTTACCGTGGACGCCGCTGGTCTATCGCGCCCACGGACCACAAGAAGTCTACTTCGAGTACACCAACGTGGATTTTGCTACGGTCTCGCTCTATTCGCTGACCTTCGATGAATTCAGTATGTTGCTGAACATTGGCGAATCCACCGCGAATTTCAAGCCGCAAACCGGGCCCCTCAACGAATGGTCGCCAAACACACAAGTTGCGCGCAATCAACTTAATCGCCTGCATATCAAATTGGAAGACCAAAAAGGCAATGCACTGCCTCCGGGATATTATTTGCTCGGTGTGAAGGGCAGACCGTTGGATTACAAAACAACCTTCTATCAAACCGGTCTGTTCATCGTGGCGACGGACAACATTACGTTCAAAGCCACGCCAACCGAGGGCCTGGCCTGGATCACCGATCTTGAAAGCGGACAGCCGCAGGCGAATGTGAAGGTTGCGTTCTACGACGATCATCTCAAACAAGTCGGCAGTGCAACAACTGACCAGAACGGCTTGGTCTATCTCGATCAAATGAAGTCCGCGATCTACGCGCGCGCCGAGGGAGCGAATCATGTCGCTCTTACCGCGCTCAATTGGGGAAGCGGCGTATGGACCGGCGACTTTGGAATTTACGAAAAATATTACGGCCCTTCGACAGGCTCGTTTGCCTACGTGTACACAGACCGTCCCGTGTACCGCCCCGGGCAGGATGTGTACTTCAAAGGCATCGTCCGCCAGAACGACGACTTACATTACAGCCTGCCCACCGAGATAAAAGCCTACGTGGTCATCGAACATGACGGTGAGAACGTCTTCGAGAACTACCTCCCCATTTCAGAAATGGGAAGTTTCAACAATTCATTCAAACTCGCGGATGACGCCGGGCTGGGAACTTACAACATTTCTGTGCGCGAGACCTCCGCGCCGGATAGCCTCGCGCTTGGCTATGTCTCCTTCCGCGTGGCGGAATATCACAAACCGGAATTTCAAGTGTATGCCTCGCCTAAGAGTTCCAACATTCTCCTCGGCGATAAACTCGATTTCAGTTTGGATGCGACCTATTACTCCGGCGGCAATGTGGGCAAGGGGACCGTGAACTGGTTCATGCAATCGGCTCCCTATTATTTTGAGCCGAAACCAAAATACAGCCAATACAACTTCATGGATTGGGACCGCGACATTTACTGGTCGCCGAACAATCCAAACTATTCCAGCACACTGGCGGAGGGACAAGGCGCCACCGACGCGAACGGTCACTTCGATCTTTCGCAAAGCGTTGACTTTGGCAAGAGCAAGGCCAGCCAGCAAGTGACCTTCAACGCCAACGTCACAGACGCGGCAGGGAACCTGGTCAGTGGACAAACCAGCGTGATCGTGCATCAGAGTCAGGTCTACGCGGGCATCCGCTCGACGCAATACATTGGCAAGCAGGGTGAGGAGCAACCGTTCCAAATTGTTGTGCTCGATTGGGATTCGAATCCGGTTGCGAATCAAACCGTGACCGTCAAGTTTGTGGAGCGACGCTGGTACAGCGCGCAGGAACAGGATAAACAAGGTCAACTGCGCTGGGTCACTTCCGTCAAGGAAATTCCCGTTGCACAGAAAACGCTTGCGACGGGCGCAGACGGCACCGCGCAAGTTTCGTTCATCCCACCCGCGGGCGGCGTGTACAAAGCCATGGTGACAGTGACCGACTCAAAGGGTCACAGCCAATTCGCGTCCGCGTACATTTGGGTGACGAGCGACCAGTTTGTTCCATGGCGACAGACCAATGACCGCTCCTTCAACGTGATCGCCGACAAAGATTCCTACGCGCCCGGCGACACAGCGGAAATTCTGATCGCCCAGCCCTTCCAAAACGATGTGTACGCGTTGGTCACCTACGAGCGCGGACATATCTACAAACACGATGTCGTTCTACTCAAAGGCAACAGCATCGTTTACAAACTGCCCATCACCGCAGACATGGCTCCGAACATGTATGTCTCGGTCACGGTGATCAGCGGCGCAGAGGACACAAAGACTCCCGATTTCAAGATCGGCATGACGCGCATCAATATAGACACGAGCCAGCAGACTCTGGACGTGAAGATCAGCGCCGATAAAAAGAGCGCGGGGCCCGGCGATAAAGTCACGTATACCATCACGACCAAAGACGCGAGCGGCAAGCCGGTTTCCGCGGACGTTTCGCTGGCCGTCGTGGACAAGGCCGCGCTGGCCCTCGCGCCGTCCAATTCCGCGCCGATTCTCACCAGTTTCTATTCCGCGCAAAACCTGAACGTGCAAACCGCGCTGGGTCTTGTCTCCAGTGCAGATGATTTCAACGCGCAATATCGTCAGAGCATCCCCGAGGGTGGAGGGAGCGGCGGAGGCGGAGGCGGCGACCTCGGCATTATCACCGTGCGACAGGATTTCAAAGACACCGCCGCATTTCGCGGACAAATCACCACGGACGCCAGCGGCATGGCGCAAGTGACGGTTCAACTTCCAGAGAATCTAACCACATGGGTCGCGGACGCGCGCGCCGCAACGACCGACAGCAAGTTCGGGCAGGCCACGCAGGAACTGGTCAGCACGAAGCCGCTGTTCATCGAATTGCAAACGCCGCGTTTCTTCACGGCGGGCGATGAGGCCAGGCTGGGAGCGACGATTCACAACAATGGTGAGAGCCCGCTCAAAGTCGAAGTAAGACTCGACGCGCAGGGCGTGGATCTAAAATCAAATGCGGCGCAAACGGTTGATGTCCCTGCGAAGCAACAGGCTTACGTCACATGGGATGTGACCGTCACGCCGGGCGCGTCGCGCGTCGACCTGACCGCCACCGCCACCAGCGGGTCATTCAGCGACGCGAGCAAACCCGCGCTGGGCACGTTGTCGAATCAAGGTTTGCCGGTCTTCACCTATTCAGCACCTGAAACTGTCGGCACATCCGGCCTGATTCCGCTCGCGGATTCTGCCACGGAAAGCATTCAACTCCCAACAACGATTCCGTACACTAATGCAGAGTTGTCCATCGAGATGTCGCCATCGCTGGCCGCGTCTCTGCAAAACGGTCTCACCTATCTCGAAGATTATCCATATCTTTGCATGGAGCAGACCATCTCGCGCTTCCTGCCCAACGTGGTCACAACCCGCGCGTTGAAATCTGCAAACATTCCCGCGGTCGCTTTGCAAAGCGATCTCGATGGACAAGTGAGCGCGGCCCTGCAGAGAATCTATGCCAAGCAACTTCCCGATGGCGGATGGAATTGGTGGAACGGCGATAAAAGCGACCCTTACACGAGCGCGTATGTCGTGCTCGGACTGCTCGAAGCAAAAGAGTCTGGCTATTCGATCTCAAACAGTGCGCTCAACAACGGCATCAAATATCTGCAGGACAATCTGACCAGCCTGCGCGATAACGACGCACATTGGGAATATAACCGCTACGCGTTCATGATCTATGTGCTGGCGCGAGGCGATGGATTGTATGCCAGCCGCACGAACTACATTTACGATCATCGGACGTCGTTGAGTTTATTCGGTAAAGCCTACCTGGCGCAGGCGATTTACATCCTTGATCCGAACGATACGCGCCTCAACTCGCTCATGTCGGACCTCGAAACGGCCGCCGTGCTTTCGGCCTCCGGCGCACACTGGGAAGAATCCTACAACGACTACTGGAACTGGAACTCGGACACGCGCACGACGGCCATTATCCTGAACGCGTTCGTGCAGATTGATCCGCAAAACGATCTGGCGTCCAAAGCCGTGCGCTGGCTGATGGCCCACCGCGAAAGCGGACACTGGCATTCGACTCAAGAGACAGCCTGGTCACTGATGGCGCTGACCAATTGGATGACCGCCTCGAAGGAATACGACACACATTATTCCTACGCCATTGGTTTGAATGGCGAATTGCTCACGCAAGGCCAAACAGACAAGAATCATCTGACCGAGACGGTGAAACTGCAAGTCGAGATGAAAGACCTGATTAAAGACTCGGCCAATTATCTGGTCTTCACGCGCGGCGATGGCCCGGGCAACTTGTATTACAGCGCCTATCTCAAAACGACCCTGCCCATTGAATCAATCCAGCCGCTGGATCAGGGCATGACTCTCTCGCGCCAGTATTTCACGCTGAATGACCCGAAGCATCCCATCACCGAAATCCAGCGCGGCGAGTTGGTGCGCGTGCGCTTGACGATGGTGCTTTCTGAAGACATGCACTATGTGGTGGTGGACGATCCGCTCCCGGCGGGTCTCGAAGCGATTGACGCGACTCTTGCCACGGATACCGCCGTGCCAACCTCGTACACGATTCAAGATTTCGATCAACGCGGCTGGGGTTGGTGGTACTTCCTGAACATCGAATTGCATGACGAGAAAGTGACTCTCTCCAGCGATTACCTGCCCGCGGGAACGTATGTGTTCACGTACCTGGCACGCGCCAGCACCGCAGGGACGTTCAAGGTCATCCCGCCCACCGCAATCGAGTTCTACTTCCCTGATGTCGGCGGGCGCGGCGCAGGAAGTGAGTTTGCAGTGAAGCCGTGACGCACAGAGGGTGCGTCGCAACTTTCAAAACGGGACTCGTCTCACCCAAGGCTTAATCTGCCGAAGCGGATTTTCCCGTCAGGCTGGTGGGACGCACCCGCGATGTAGGTCGAGATGACATACCAACCTGTATTTTGAAATTCCTTTGGAATTTGGAGATCGCGAAGCAGTCACGCAGTGACGGATGGGGCTTATTTCGAGCTGGTGCGTCGCACCCCATATGGTGATCCAGCCGTGAAAACGCCTGCATAGAGAAATTTTTTATAGAGGATGAAGTCTGCTAAAATGAAGATGTTGAAGGCGGTTTGTTTTCGCCTATTTCTATAACCTACAACCGTTTGGTGTAGTTAATGCGCGGAGAATGTGATATGCGAATATTCATTATCTTAATGACGCTCAGCCTGATTGTTACAGCCTGTGTTACCCATGTAACCCCAACTTCTACACATACTGCCATTCCAACTGACACCTCCACACCAGTTCCAGCAGCAACCCCGAAGCCCACCGCAACCGTGGATCCCAATATGCCGCCCGACGCCGCTTGGAAGGATGCGTATAGCGGCGAGTACATTAAGATCGTCCAGGAGAACGGCAAGACGACGAAGTACTACTGGAAGCAGATACAGATTGGGGACGACGCCATTACTGGCGTCAAAGGACATTGGTTCGAGTCGCGCATGGTGGATGGCCCGATTGATCTTACCGGCTACGGCGAGAACAACTGGCGCAACGCCTACGGCGACATTCACCTGCCGCTGACTGTGTACGCCATCCACGACCTGCACGACTTGGACAAGATCGGCTACCTCTACCATCCGGATGGAACGTCCGACTGGGTAAAGTATGGCAGTGCCGGTGACACACTATCTACCAAGATCGTAATCGACTTATTCTTGACCTATTATGATGCGTATGCAGATGGCCCAGGCGATCCGCTCCGCAGTTGGGACAATTACTTGAAGTTTCAGGCCGGGCCGGATGGTACACCCACCCCAGAGGATGGACGCCAAATGAATAGCGACTGGATAGCCTTTGTCAGCGCGATGAACGGTAGCGGGGGCATCCATGTTGGGGATGACTTGTGGCAACCCCGCAAGGGCTATGATGTGCTCTGGATTGGCGAAGCCACCGCGCAACAAGACCCCGCCATGTTCCACTCCTTCTGGAATGGCGCCAACGCCTTCTACTGGAAGACGCTGGTGAAGAACGGCAAGCTAATCGCCGTGGTGGCGGCTGGCGCACCCGAGAGGGCGGAGCTTGCGAATCCCAAGCGCTTGGGTTCGACGGTAGTGCGGCGGGAACGAGCTTTCCGCGGGGATATACTCTTCCTATTGCAAGCATTGCTGGAAGGCCGGAACTCAAACGAAAGCGGTAATTGGATTATGAACTACGGGCACTACGGTAGCCTTGCCGGTCCAGGCATATCCGTCCGCAATTTAAACACCGGTGTCAGTTTCACGATCACGACCAGCTTTCTTGCCCTCACACCTGCGCCATGAAAGCGGCTTGGCGAGCGCCTTGCATTTGCTTTATAAAGGGAGATCAGGTGTAAGTGCCAACGACTTCTCTGCTCCGCGTGGGACTCCTGTCCCCGCCGAGTTCTTTGACCGAAGTTCTAAATGATTGAGACTTTCGGTCACTCAATGGCGCGGGTCAACCCCTAAAGGGGTGCTTCGCGAAAGTGACTGTCACCTAACGACCGTAATTACCACCACATCGCTCTTCACCACCTCCCCATTCATGTTGACGCCTTCCACCCAAAAGCGATGCTCGCCCTCGCTCAACTGCCACCAGGTTTGATACGGTGAGGCCGTAAACGTCTGCAAAATATTTCCATCTACATAAATGGTGACTTGCGAGAAACTGCCGCCTGCCGCGGCCTCGACCGAGATTTGCTGGGAGGCCAGATCGAGATTCGGTGTGATGCGATAGGTTGTGTTCGGTTGCGGCGAGACGAGCATCAACCCATTCGCATTTTGTGAAACCGTCATTTGATTGAAATCACTCAGCAACGGCCAGCCTTGACTCCGTGCCCAAGCCTGAACGTCAATCGGCAAATCCAAAACGATGATTGGCTTGCGGCGCTCCGGCGGAGTCGAATCGTCCGCAGGCAGGCCGGTCAACGCGTCCACGAAGACTTGCTGATACACAGTATCGGGCTGAGTCGGTTCGGTCCCGGCGATGAACCATTCCATTTTGGTGTGCTGACAGAATTGAGTCGGGAGCAGACCCGAAAGATCGCACACTTCAACTTGCTTCAACCCATCGGGTCTCACAAAAGGTTTATCAGGCTGACCGTTCAACAAAGCGCGCATGGCGTCATGCCAGATGGGCGCGGCGCCGGTGAGACCCGTCACGTTGTGCATGGCTTCGTATCCGCTGTTGCCCACCCACACGCCAATCACCAGATCGGGCGTATACCCAATTGTCCAGTTGTCGTGGAAGTTGGTCGTGGTTCCGGTCTTGACCGCCGCCACACGGTCCAGTTTGAGCGTGCTGTTGAGTCCGAATCCGGTTTGGCGGGCGCGGTCGTCGCTGAGAATATCGCTGATGAGCCACGCCACTCTCGGGTCAAAGACTTGAAGCGGCGGTTTTTTATCCTGTGTGTAAATCAGATTTCCATCCGCGTCACGAATATCAAGGATCGCATAATTGCCTGTGAAATATCCATCGTTGGCAAACGAAGCGAACGCCGTCGAGAGTTCCAGCAGACTCATCTGCCCGCCGCCAAGCGCCAGCGAGAGATCATAACTTTGCGGGTCGCCGAGCGAGGTGATGCCGAGATGCTCTGCAAGATTCAACGTGTTCTCGATACCGACTTCCTTGAGTGTTTTCACCGCCGGGATGTTCAACGATGAAGCCAGCGCCTCGCGCACGGAGGCCGGGCCATGTTCGCGGCCATCATAATCCTTCGGCGTGTATGGCGCGCCATCGTGTGTGATGAAAGTTGTGGTGACATCCATGATGGGCGTGGCCGCTGTCCAGAAGTTGGGACGCGTCGGGTCCAGGACCAGAGCGTAGATGAAAGGCTTGAAGGCTGATCCCGTCTGACGCGGCGCAGTCGCCATATCCAGCGCGCCGTCAATGGAGGCGTTGAAGTATCCCGCGCTCCCGACCAATGCCAGAATTTCTCCGGTGCGCGGATCGAGCGCGACCAACGCGGCGTTATTGACGTTGTGGCTGATCTCGCCTTCTTTCGGCTTGAAGCCTTCGATGCGCCGCGCCACAATTTGTTCGGCCACATGCTGGTCATCCAAATCCAACGTCGTTCGCACAACCAGACTTTGACTCGGACTGAGTTTTCCCTCCGCGATCAACGCGTCAATTTGATCTTTGACAATCCAGATAAAGTGCGGCGCCTCAATCGGATACGGGGCCGGGTTGTAACTCACCGGCGCGGACTCGGCCTCGACGCGTTGCGCGTGCGTGATGTAACCTTGATCCTCCATCAGGCCCAACACAATTTTCTGCCGCTCTTTGGCAAGATCAGGATTGGTGAAGGGGTTGTAAATTCCCGGCGCTTGCGGCAGGCCGGCCAGCAAGGCACATTCGGGCAAAAGCAAATCGGAGGCAGGCTTGCCAAAATAAGTCTGCGAGGCGGCTTCCACGCCGTACGACATGCCGCCATAATTGACTTGATTCAAATACAAAGCCAGGATGTCATTCTTGGATAATTTCTGAGTCAACTCCCACGCTAAAAATGCTTCACGCAATTTTCGGCGCAGAGTCCGCTCGGTGCGCTCATTTTGACTCAGCAGCAGATTGCGCGCTACCTGTTGCGTGATGGTGCTTCCGCCGGCGATGGTCTCGCCGCCCTGAAGGTTGATCCACAATGCGCGGATGATTCCCTGCAAATCCACGCCGGGATTCGTGTAAAAATTTTTGTCTTCGACAGCAATCGTGGCGTCCTTCATACATTGCGGGATACCCTCGAACGAAAGCACGGCGTGACGTCCGCCCTCGGTTGGGAGGATTTCATACAGCAATCGCCCGTTCCGGTCCGTGATGCGGGCGCTGGGCGTGTTCAGATTTTTGGGAAGCGAATCCACCGAGGGCAAATCCCAAAAGATATAAACAAGCAAGCCAACGAAAACCGCAACGATAGATAAAATAATCCGCGTTGATTTCTTCCGCAAAATTGAGGCGAGTCGATTCTTCACATTATGAATTCTACTGCCAAGCCGGATTTTGCGTCATTCGCTAATGTCGAAGCGGTCGCTCAGAATGACAGGTGCGCAAGTGCTATAATCCCGGCGATTTCAATCATCGGAGAACAAATGCCAAAAACTCAAAACCGCGCGGTGATGAACTGGATCTTCGCCTTCGCCTCCGTCGCGGCCTTTCTCGTCGTCTTCGGGGGCTTCGTCCGTCTCACCCGCTCCGGTCTCTCCATCGTCGAATGGAATCCCGTTATGGGCGCGGCGCCGCCGCTCAGTCAACAAGCCTGGCAGGCGGAGTTCGCAAAATACCAGCAATCGCCTGAATACCAGAAAATCAACTTCGACATGACCCTCGACCAATACAAGGAAATCTATTTGATCGAATGGCTCCATCGCTTCATTGCGCGTATCGCGGGGTTGATCTTCGCCATCCCATTTTTCGTTTTCTTCGTCAAGAAGATCATTCCATGGAATGAAATCGGACTCTACATCGTGATGGGATTCCTGTTCCTCGCGCAGGCCATCATGGGCTGGATCATGGTCGCTTCCGGCTTGGTGGACCGGCCATCGGTAAGTCACTATTTGCTGACCGCCCACCTTTTCCTTGCCTTGACCTTGATCGGGCTTTCGCTATGGACGGCTTTCGGCCACCTCTATGGCTTCCCCGCCAAAAAAGCAAAATGGTCCGCCGCCAGCAAAGTGACTTTGCTGGGGCTTGTCATCCTGCTCATCCAAATCGCGTATGGGGGGTTCACGGCGGGACTCAAAGCTGGATTTATTTCCGATACCTGGCCGCTGATGTTCGGGCAATTGATTCCGAAAGGCTTATTGAGCGAAGTACGACCCGCAATCCTGAATCTCATTGAAACGCCGACGACGGTTGTCTTCATCCACCGCTGGTTTGCATTCATCGGTCTCGCCGCGGCGGCCTGGATTTACCGGCTGATTCGCAAACGCAACTTTCCTCGCGACGCGATGAACGGAATCAACGCGGTGCTCATTCTAGTCATCACACAAATCACGCTCGGAATTTTGGTCATCTTGAATCACGTGCAGATCGCGCTGGCGCTTTTGCACCAGGCCAACGCCCTTGTTTTATTTTCAGCGACTATCTACACTCTTCACCGCCTGCGCGCCGCAGACCATGCATCAGCAACTTAGTCTTATTCGCTCAGAGATTTAACGCAATATCAATCCGGGCTTTCGACATCCTCGCACTGATCGTCTTCGCCCGAATCCTGCACTGGATTTAACGGACGCCGATTGAATCATCGCCCAACACACCATCAAGGAAACCCGCCTCGAAATCTATCAAGGCGGGTTTCCTCTATCATAACCAGTGATTCAAAATCTGTGAAATCTGCTTAATCTGCGGATAAATCTCTCAGGAGGTCATCGTGGGACAATTCTTTGCAGTGGACTACCCCGGCCCGGCATTTCAATTTTTCGGCCCCGCGCACATCATTGCATTGGCCGCGATCGTTTTGCTCAATCTATATCTCATTCGTTTCAAAAACGCCAGTGACAAAACCAAGCACAACATTCGCTGGACTCTCGCCCTCATTTTATGGGGCAATGAAGTCGCCTGGCATCTTTGGCACATCCTCACCGGCACGTGGACGATCCAAACCATGTTGCCGCTTCATCTTTGCAGTGTCCTCGTGTGGACCGGCGCGCTGATGCTGGTCACAAAAAACTATTCCATCTATGAATTCAGTTATTTTCTAGGCATCGGCGGCGCATTTCAGGCGGTGATGACCCCCGATCTCGGCATCTACGGCTTCCCACATTTCCGCTTTTTCCAAACTTTCATCTCCCACGGCCTCATCATCACTTCCGGCATTTACATGACTGTCGTTGAAGGCTTCCGCCCCACATGGAAATCCATTCTGCGCGTCGCGCTCTGGATGAACATCTATGTGGTCATCGTCTACTTCATCAACTCCGCCATCGGCAGTAACTATCTGATGATCAACGCCAAGCCGGATACCCCCAGCCTTCTCGACCTGCTTCCGCCGTGGCCGATCTACATCATCTACATGGAACTCATCGGCGTTGCGACCTGCCTGTTGCTCTACACCCCGTTCATCGTCAAGGACTGGCGCGCCAAACACGCGACGGCATAAAGCGCCGCTTCCATCCGGACCTCGAACCGGTCAGCGCAAAATAATTTTCTCTTCGCACTGACTCAATCGCACCGTCGCGTTTGACAATTTTTTGCGTTACAATTATCGCCGCCGGGGCGATGGCGGAATCGGCAGACGCAGAGGACTTAAAATCCTCCGGTGGAAACACCTTGAGGGTTCGACCCCCTCTCGCCCCATGAAGCGATATGTCATTGCGAGCCTGCTTTAGCAGGCGAAGCAATCTCCATAGATGAGATTGCCACGCCGCCTGCGGCGGCTCGCAATGATGTTATGCCTGAAAGGTCAATCATGTACTTCGACCGCCAAAAACTGGAAGAGCTGGAAGACAAAGCGCTCGCGCCCTACGGAGTGCGAAGCAAAGACACCAAAGGCCGCGCCTACCTCGACGATGAGCCTGATTACCGCACGGCGTTTCAACGCGACCGCGACCGCATTATCCACACCACCGCCTTCCGCAGACTCGAATACAAAACACAGGTCTTCATCAACTTTGAAGGCGATTACTTCCGAACGCGCTTGACTCACACCCTCGAGGTCGCGCAGATTGGACGGACGCTGGCGCGCGCCCTCGGGGCGAACGAAGACCTGGTCGAAACGATTTGCCTCGCGCACGATCTCGGCCATTCGCCTTTCGGGCATTCGGGTGAAGTCGCGCTTGCCCGTCTCATGAAAGATTACGGCGGCTTTGACCATAACAAGCAATCTCTGCGAATTGTGACCGAACTCGAGCAACGTTATCCCGAGTTTCCCGGCCTCAACCTGACGTGGGAAGTGCGCGAAGGCATGGTCAAGCATGAATCAGAGTACGACATCTCCGATGCGCGCGATTATGATCCAAGTCTACGCGGGAATCTTGAAACGCAGATCTGCAATGTGGCCGATGAAATGGCCTACACGACTCACGATCTCGACGACGGCCTGCGTTCCGGCACGATCACGCCCCAAATGCTGGACGGCATCGCGCTGTGGGAAATTCTGCGCCAAACCTTCAACTGGGCCGGCCCGACCCTCGATGACCTCGAACGTCACCGCATGATCCGCCAGCTGGTTGGCATGCTGGTCACAGATATGATCGAGGCCACCGACAAACGTTTAAAGGACAGCGCCGTCAAGTCTCCGCTGGACATTCAAAAACTTAAAACCAATGTCATTGGCTATAGCGAAGACATGCAACGCCGCAACCGCGAATTGAAAGACTTTCTCTACAAGAATATGTACAGCCATTACCGCGTCATTCGCATGGCAGTTAAAGCAGAGCGGGTCATATCGGATTTGTTCCAGGCCTACAAAGCCGAACCTGCCATTCTGCCGGACACCGTGCAAAAATCCATTGACAAACGCGGGCTGGAGCGTACAATATGCGACTACATTGCCGGGATGACCGACCGGTTTGCCATCGAAGAACATCAAAAATTATTTAATCCAATGGAAAAACCTTAGGAATACCCTCATGCCAGAACCCACTTACCTAACGGCAGAAGGCCAAGCCAAACTCAAGGCCGAACTGGAAGAACTGAAAGGGCCGCGTCGCGAGGAACTTGCCAAACGCCTGCGCTCGGCGATTCAAATGGGCGACCTTTCGGAGAACGCCGATTATCACAAGGCCAAGGAAGATCAGGGCTTCCTCGAAGGCCGCATTCAGGAGATCGAGTTCATTCTGCGGAACGCCGTGCTCATTGAAAAGAAAGCCAACAACGATGTGGTTGACGTTGGCGCGCATATCACAATCCAGGAGGATGGCTCTTCGCCTGAGACATATCACGTGGTCGGCGCGAAGGAGGCTGACCCGCGTAGCGGGAAGATTTCAAACGAATCCCCTATCGGGCGTGCATTGATGGGTCACAAAGTTGGGGATGTGGTCGAAGCGGAGACGCCCGGAGGAAAGATCAAGTTCAAGATCTTGAAAATAGAATAAAGATCCGGAAAGAAGCGAACGGGCTGGTCAAATTGACCAGCCCGTTTTTGTCATTATTGATTATTATGCTCTCGGCATCTTGAGCGTGTTTTTATTGTTGATCCGCTTTACGCCAGATCGCCAGTTCGAGCGTCACGCGCTCGAAATAACTTTTTTCCGGCATGGCGCCGTTGCCATATTGCAAGTCCACGACAGTGGCAAGCAGTTGCAAAGTTTGAGTCTCGAGCATCACTTGTTTCTGCGGCTCAACCTGTACCAGTTCGCCTTTGGCTTCCAGCCGGGAGCGACTGCCGGGATCATTGAAGGCATGCGCGCTCATCAAAACTTTCGTGGCCGTTTTGATGTCTTCCTTGTCGAAGAGCCAAATCTCCAGCGCAGTGACTTTTTTCGGATCGCCCACACCGATGGTTTCAGAAACGCCGACGCCGTATTCGCCGAGGAAATCACCGCTGGCCGTGTCAATGCTGAACGACTCATCGTAAAGGTCATCGCCCAAAACATACGTCGTCATGTTTTGAGTGATCGGCGGCGCGACACCCATGGATTCAAAATTGGTCTTGCTCTTGGCGGCTTCGCGATTGACGGCAGTGGCCTGCATGGCCGGCGTCACTTCACCGCTCGAACGTTTCGCCAGCAAGGGCCGCAGGAAGAAGAAGCCGACCGCGCCGCCGACGAGCAGGAGAACGAAAAGTGAAATCAGGAGAACGATTCCTCCCGAACCCTTCGACGGTTGAGCCGCCGAGGATTGTTTCATCGGATCAATCTTCAGCACAGTCTGAATGACCTGACCATACGCGTCAATGACTGCCGGGTCCATGCCGCGCGGATCCTTTTTGACCGCGACAAACGCGGACGAAGCCGAAGGGCCAAGAGAAACCCAACGTTGCACAGCCAGATTCGGGTCCCGATTGACGCGAAACGAATCGATGGTCATGCGCATGTAATCCACCTGCAAATCAGAACGCAGGAGTTCGGGGGTTACGTCAGAATAAGTCACGGGCTGAATCAGCCACCCCCAGATCAAACCAATGATGATGCCTGCCACCAAAGCGAGGATTGCGGCGACGAGCGGTCTTTTCAAAAGATCGAGCGGAGAATTCATGTGGCTCCTTTATGCATCCAGCCCAATTATACAGGCATATTCTCTCTCGTTCAATCTCAATCAATCTGCCGTGGTTTCAGGCACAATCTCTTCGAGCAGGAACGTTTCCTGACAATTCGTGCACTGGGCTTCGCGTTTATTGGCGATCACCAACAGCCCGCCGCATTTCGGACAGGGTTGAGCCAGCGGTTTTTTCCATGAAGTGAAATCACAGGCGGGATAATTCGCGCATCCATAAAATGTGCGGCCCTTGCGCGTCTTGCGTTCGACCAATTCGCCGCCGTCTTTCGGGCATTTGACTCCGATCTTTTCCAGCCACGGCTCGGTGTAGCGGCAGGTTGGGAAATTGGAACAGGAAATGAACTTCCCGAAGCGGCCATAGCGGATGACAAGTTCGCCGCCATCCTCAGGACATTTGCGGCCAATCGGTTCGGGGCCGGACTTTGTAACGGGCATCTCGGCCTGGGCCTTTTTCACATCCTCGGCAAACGGACGATAGAACTCGTACATCACCTCGGACCATTCGGCCTGGCCGGAAGCGATCATGTCGAGGTCTTCTTCCATACGCGCGGTGAACTTCAAGTCCACAATGTCGGGAAAATATTGCACCATCAAGTCATTGACCTGGATGCCGATCTCGGTCGGCACGAGGCGCTTCTCTTCGCGTACCACATATCCGCGTTGTTGAATCGTCGAAATGGTCGGCGCGTACGTGGACGGACGGCCAATGCCATCTTCTTCGAGCGCCTTCACCAGCGTGGCCTCGGTGTAACGCGGCGGCGGCTGGGTGAAATGTTGTTCGGGAATCAACCGCACCAATTCCTGCTTCTGCCCCTCTGCAATGCCGTCGGGAATCTTGACGTCCTCTTCTTCCTCTTCGGCCTTTACATCTTCGCTTTTAGCCTCCTGATAGACAACAAGAAAGCCTGCGAATTTCACCACGGAGTGCGCGGCGCGCAAGAGGTACTCATGTTCGTTCGATTTACCCGTCACTTCAACCTGTAAAGTGTCGTACACGGCGGCTTCCATTTGAGAAGCGACAAATCTCTGCCAGATCAAATTATAGAGTTTGTACATCGCCGGCTCGAGGAATGGCTTGACCTGTTCCGGCGTTCGCATCACGGACGTTGGACGGATGGCCTCGTGTGCTTCCTGCGCGTTGGCCGATCTCGTCTTGTATTGAGGCGGCTCCGCAGGCAAAAAGTCATTCCCGTATTTGCCACTGATATATTGTCGCGCTTCGTTCTGTGCCAGTTGAGAAACATTGGTCGAGTCCGTGCGCATGTATGTGATCAAACCGGTCGTGCCGCCATTGCCGACATCCTGACCTTCATATAAACCCTGCGCAAGCGCCATCGTGCGTTTGGCCGTGAACCCAAGTTTGCGTGAGGCTTCCTGTTGCAGAGTGGAGGTTGTGAACGGCGCCGAAGGTTTCTGCCTGCGTTCGCCGCGCTTGATCTTCGAGATCGTGTACACGGCGGACTCCATATCAACGAGAACCGGTTTGGTCGCGGCCTCGTTCGGCAGGCTGGGATCATTCCCGTCAATCCTGGCTAACTTCGCGACAAACGTTGAGTTCAATCCCTCGGGCTTGAACTCAGCATGGATTGTCCAATATTCAACCGGGACAAAGGCCTCGATCTCCCGTTCTCTCTCGACGATGAGGCGGAGCGCCACCGATTGAACACGACCTGCCGAGAGGCGGCCACGCACCTTCTCCCACAGAATCGGGCTGATGCTGTAACCCACGAGACGGTCCAGCACGCGGCGCGCCTGCTGGGCATTGACCAGGTCCATGTTGATGCTGCGTGGATTGGAAAAAGCCTCGTTGATAGCAGGCTCCGTGATCTCATGGAACTCCACGCGCTTGGCGCGCTCCGGTTCGATTTCCGCGGCTTCGATCAAATGCCACGAAATTGATTCTCCTTCGCGGTCGGGGTCGGTGGCGAGATAAATCTCTTCAGACTTCTTTGCCAATTGTTTGATCTCTTTGACAATTTCTTTCTTTTCATTTGGCACGCGATACTTGGGCGTGAAATTGTTCTCCACGTCCACAGACAACTGCGACTTGAGTAAATCGCGCACGTGTCCCACCGAGGCCTTCACCGTGTACCCTTTGCCGAGGAATCGCGCAACCGTTTTGGCTTTTGCAGGCGACTCGACAATTACCAATCGTCCATCGCGTTTTTCTATCTTTTCGGGCTTCTGCGGCGGAGTCAAACCCTCGTGAGCGGGCGTCTTGCCCATCCGATAAAGTTTTGTTCCGCATACCGGGCAAATTCCAACCGTGATCGGCGAACCCTTCGCGTTGAACGAAGCGACCGGGTCCTTGATCTCACGTTTGGTCTTGCACTTCATGCAATATGCTTCCATTTACACTCCTCCCTCACCCTACCCCACCCTTTCCTGCCCTTTCCTCTCCTCCGATTTTCGGAGAGGGAAAGGCAGGATGGCCGAAGGCCAGGAGGGGGTTAGGCGAGGGTTTTACAAATAATTTTCCTTTTGATGTTTTTTGAGGTGCTCCACCACATCACGGACTTTTTGCGCCTGATCCGCTTTGCAGACCAGCAGGACATCGCCCGTATCCACGATGACTGTATCATCCATGCCGATGGTCACAATCAGACGCTCATGATTATTTCCATACACAAGCGTATTATGAGTCTCGAATGCGAGATGCTGAACGGACGCAGATACGTTGCCGTCCATGTCTGGGAACAGCACCTCGAACAGCGTGTCCCATGAGCCGACGTCGTTCCAGCCCAGCCCGCCTGCGGGCAGAACGGCGACGTTTTCGGCGTGTTCCATCACGCCATAATCAACGGTGACCGTTTCCAGGTCGCGCCAACAAGATGCGAACACTTCGGTTTGTTTCGCCGAGCCCCAGACACTGGAAATCTTTTTCAACGCCGCATCCAGTTTCGGCATCTGTCTTTGAATCTCATTCAAGATCGCGTCGGCGCGCCAAATGAACATGCCGCTGTTCCACGAATGATCGCCGGAGCGGAGAAAGCCCTGCGCGGTCTTTTCATCCGGTTTTTCTTTGAAGTGAAGCACGCGGTAAACCGGATATTTCAAATCACCGGTCAACGGCTCGCCCTGCTGGATATATCCATACGCGGCAGAGGGATATAACGGCGTGATCCCCAATGTAACAAGATAATTTCGAGCCGCCACTTCAAACGCGGCGCGCAACAAATAATGAAATAAATTGCGATTACGAATAAAATGGTCGGACGGCAAGACCGCCATGACTGCGTTCGGATCGCGTTGCTTCAACACAGTCGCGGCGAGGCCTGCCACGGCGGCGGTGCCGCGCGGCTCCGGTTCGATCAAATAATTATCGGCGGGAATGGCAGCGACTTGTTTTTGCATCTCGCGCGCCTGCTCTTCGACCGTCACAACCAGAATGCGTTCAAATGGAAATAAATCGGTTAACCGCGCGACCGTGCTTTGAAACAACGTCTCTTCGCCAAGCAAAGGCAGTAATTGTTTTGGGCGGTCTTTTCTGGACACAGGCCACAAGCGAGTCCCGCCGCCTCCGGCCATGATCACCGCGTACGAATGCTCATTCATCTTCGGTCATTCCTTGCACAAAGTAGCCCGATTGTACCTCACGAACGGCCACGTAATTCATTCCACCGACCTGCCTTACCATTCCCTTAAGTTCCATCATCACCAGCGCCGCAGAAACTTTTTCGACAGGCAGTCCGGTCTGATTGCGAATCTCATCCACGTGCAAAGGCTCGCTTCCCAGCGCGTTCATCAACTGCGCTTCGACTTCATCGGTAGGTAAAATCTTTCGTGCGGCTTTCTGCGCGCCGACACGCGTGAGATTCAAAGTTTGTAAAAGATCGGCAGGAGTTAACATCGGCAGCGCGCCGTTTTGAATTAACTTGTTCGTGCCTTTCGATTGCGGCGCAAGGATGCTTCCCGGCACTGCAAATATTTCGCGTCCCTGCTCCGCCGCGAATTCCGCCGTGATCAACGCGCCGCTGGTCTCGCCCGCTTCGATCACAACGACCGCCAATGATAGCCCGGAAATGATTCGATTGCGCGGAGGAAAATTCGACGCGTCCGGCGGAGTGCCGACCGCGTAATCGCTGATGACCGCGCCGCGCGACATCATTTGTTCGGCGAGCGCGCGATTCTCGGGCGGATAGATCCGATCCACACCGGACCCTAAAACGGCCACCGTTCTCCCTCCGGCTTTCAACGCCGCTGAATGCGCCACCGCATCCACGCCGCGCGCCAGACCGCTGATGACTGTGATTCCATTTGCCGCGAGAAATGCGGATAACTCTTCCGCGACCTGTCTTCCATACGGCGTGACTTTGCGTGTGCCGACAATCGAGACCGCGAAATGATCTTCAGCAAGAATCTCTCCGCGCACATACAACACGGGCGGAGGCTGTTCGATTTCTTTTAATCGCGGCGGATAGAGTTCATCCTTCCAGGTGAGGATTTTGATTCCCTGGGCGGTGATCTTGTCCCACAGTTTTTCGAGATCAACACCTTTGCGGACTTCGAGCAATCGCTCGATGACTTTTGATCCAAGCCCCGCGGCGCGAAAATCATCCGGCGAGCCTCTCCACGCGGAAGCCGCATCGCCGAAATGATCAATCAGCGCCTGCAATCGCACAGCGCCGATGCCGCGTACCAGGTTGAATCCAACCCAGAATTGTTTTTCATCCATGTTGATTTACACGTCATTGCGAGGGCGCGTAGCGCCCGAAGCAATCCCCTTCTCACAAAAGAGGAGATTGCTTCGTCGGCCTTCGGCCTCCTCGCAACGACATCTTTGACCGTCCATTCCCTGATATGATGAACTCAAAGGTCAGATTCGTCAAGCAGACCAGGGATGAGTCGCACGCGAATTAAACGGCGGTCCGTTGCAATGTCCAGAACGACCGAAGAAATGACAGGCAGTAGAATCTCTTTACCGTCCGACTGCGTCACAACATAGACGTCGTTTGCGCCGGTCTGCATGATGGCGCTCAGTATGCCGATGGAGTGATCCGCCTCATCTACAACATCGAAGCCGATCAGTTCATGATAATAATACTGACCTTTTGGCAATTTCGGACGATCCGCCGCGGAAACATAAACCTGTTGATTTCGATAGCGCGCCGCATCTTCAGGCGTGTCAATGTTTTTGAATTTTACCAATAGACCTTCGTTATGAAAGCGCGTACCCGCGAGAGTCATCGGTTGATGTGAATCGCCCACAAAGACCTTTGTATTCGGTTTGAGTCGTTCAGGAAAATCCGTGATGACCTCCATCACCATTTCGCCGCGCACACCGTGCGAACGACGCAATGAGCCGACGGCCAAATACAAAGGCTCGCCAGCGGACGGCGAGCCTGAACCAGCACTGTTTGGCTTCTTCGCGGTCATTCCTGCGGCTCGACCACGTCGAGTGTGGCCTGCTTGCCTTCGCGTTCGGCGGCCACGCGCAGAAGTGCGCGAATGGAGTTCGCGACTTTGCCGCCCTTGCCGATCACGCGGCCCATGTCATCTTTGGCAACGCTCAACTCCAGGCGGATGCGATCCCCGGTTCCATATTCGCGAACTTCAACCTGTTCAGGATGCTCGACCAACGACTTGGCAATGAATTCGATGAGGTCTTTCATCTTGATATTCACCACAGAGCGCACGAAGACCACAGAGCTTCTTTATTATTTCTCTCCGTGTTCTCTGTGATCTCCGTGGCGACCATTAATCCTTCCGCGTCTTGACCGGCGCGGCGCGCTTAGCGGAGGCTTCCGCGGCTTCTTTCAGAAGAGTCTCTACTGTCTCGCCCTTCTTGAAGCGCTCAAAGCGATCCAGCACGCCCACACTCTTGAAAACTTGCTCCACAGACTCAGTCGGCAGAGCGCCGTTCTTCATCCAATGATAGACGCGGTCCTCCTTGATGTTCAAGGTGGACGGCTCGGTGCGCGGATTATAGAATCCCAAAATTTCAAGGAAGCGGCCATCGCGCGGCGCTTCTTTATCAGCGGCGACAATGCGATACGAGGGCTGTCCTTTTAAACCGATGCGACGAAAACGAATACGAACCATCGAAAACGTTCTCCTTCAAATTTTTCTATTTGATTGGTTCAAGCAAACGAGAGAGGGGTTGCGTGAAAGGACACGCGCTCGCCAGCCGAAACCCACAGGCGCATATTTTACCAGAGATTTACAACGGCAGTGAAAAAGAAATCTTTGTCCCCTTGCCTGCTTCACTTTCAGCCTTGATCTCACCCCCATGCGCCTCAACGATATACTTCGCGATGGATAGACCCAGGCCCATCCCGCGCGAATCAGCGGATTTATAAAACCGATCGAAGACATGCGGCAAATCAGCGGACGCGATGCCCGGGCCGCGATCTTCAACGGAGACGAGAGCGCGTCGTTCCGCCCCGTTAGCGGACTCCGTCAAATTGACCTTGATCTCCTCCCCGCGCGGGGTGTAACGCAAAGCGTTCGCGAGCAGATTGGTCAGCACCTGGCGGATTCGTTCTGGATCCATCTCTAGTGACGACCCGTTCATCACCAGCGATGTTTCGATGCTTACGCCTGCTTCATCAGCCTGCGACTCAAACGCCGCGATCGTTTCGCGAATCAACGCGGGCAAATCAGTCGGCTCACGCTTCAATTGCAACGCGCCGCTTTCAGCCATCGAGAGAGTCCGCAGATCATCCACCAGCCGCGAAAGGACCTGAGTCTCCTCGACGATGGATTTCAGCCGCGCTTCATCTGCGGGATACATGCCATCGAGAATGCCCTCCACATTTCCCTGAATAATCGTCAGCGGCGTGCGAAGTTCGTGCGAAATATCCGCCAGCATGGCGCGGCGCTGCCGGTCATTGATTTGCAACTGCTCCGCCATCGAATTGAAACCGTCAATCAGGGATCGAATCTCAGGAGGCCCTGGTCGTTCTTCCACGCGCGCAGAAAAATCCCCGTTTGCCACTCGATTGGATGCATCCAACAAATCGTCCAGCGGCATGGACATACGGCGCAAGCTCAACGCAAAGCGGGCAATCACCACCAAAACAATAAAGGCCAGGATGAATGCGAAGGGTCGAAACCACTGAAACTCGCCGAACGAAAAACGAATGACGCCAAAAGCATTCAGAGCAAAGGCGAGGATTCCAGCGAAGATCGTAAAGGTGAGGAGATTGAATAGCAGAAACATGCAACCCAATCTGCGGAAGAAGGGGTTGTGCCTGCCGAACTTTCGCCATTGACGCCGATCACGCGGCGGCCATTCTTCATTCTCAGGCCACCACGGGGGGCGATGCTCGCGCCAATGGGAGTGGCGGGGAAAATAGTCTCGCCAGGAAGGAGGATCAGGAGGAGAATCGGATGGATGGTTCATTGGTTAACTTGTCATGCTGAGGAGTGAAGCGACGAAGCATCTCACCCTTCAAAATCGAGCCTCATTTATCCACAAACTTATAGCCAACGCCATATACGGTCAGCACATACTTCGGCTCGCCCGGCTTGACTTCGATCTTGCGGCGAATGTTTTTGATGTGCGCGTCAATCGCACGCTCGTAGGATTCAAAGGCTACGCCGTGGATCGCGTCGAGAAGTTGCGCGCGGGTAAAGACGCGTCCCGGTTGGCGCGCCAGTGCGGCCAGCAATTCAAATTCGGTGGGAGTCAGTTCCTCGAGGTCGCGCCCGCTGGCAGTCACGCGCAGACGCGGCACGTCCAGGGTCAAATCAGCAACGCGAATCATGTCAGTTGCGGCGGTGGTCGCGTTCTCGATTCGCCGAAAGACGACGCGCACGCGCGCCACCAATTCCTTTGGGCTGAACGGTTTGGTGATGTAATCGTCCGCGCCGAGTTCGAGCCCGATGAGTTTATCGGATTCTTCGGAGCGGGCGGTGAGCATAATGATCGGCGCGTTGGATACTTTGCGAAACTCGCGGGTGAAATCAAGGCCATCCATTTGCGGCAGGCCGAGGTCGAGGACGATCAGATCCGGCCTGTCTGTCTTCGCGTGCGAGAGCGCGGACTTGCCATCATGCGCCACATGGACAGCAAAGCCCGCGCCTTCAAGATAATCGCGCACGAGCTGAGTGATCTTGGGTTCGTCGTCTACAACGAGGATGGTTTTCATAAGAGTCGTGCCGCCGGTCGAGTAGGCGGCGGGGTCCCGATACGGACTAGCGTCCTACTCGATCACCGCCGCCGTATCGAGACCAAGGTAAAACAATTATACGTTCTTATTCTTTCTTTTCTTCCGGCTGTTTGCCGTGCATGCGGTCGTGCATTTCCTTGAACATCGGCGGAACATCACCTTCCCCATTCCATCCATGCCGCCATGGACCATGCATGTGATGTCCCCACCAGCCCCAGCGCGGACCCCAGAACATAAAGCGGAAGGCGCGCAGAGCGATGAAGAGCAGGAACAACGCAATCAACGGGCCGAAGCAACCAAATCCGAAGCCGAAGAAGGGAAAGGCGTGCCACGGCATTCCATATCCATAGTATGGATAAGGCGCGGTCTGACCGCTCGGCGCTTGCAGGGTGATCGGCGATCCGTGCGCGACTCCGGCCTGATAGGCGAAGAATCCGATGCCTGCAATCGCGGCGATCAGCACCAGCGCGGAGAGGATACGTAAAGCAATGTTATTTCCGTTCATTTTCACTCCTTTGTGTGAATTCTGAACGGAGTATAGGATTCGGTTGTGAATTGGATGTGAAGTGAGGAGGGAGAAAAATAGGCGCGGTTGAAACGCACCCTCCAGCCGGCCTACCCAAACAATTTCCCCAATCCCTTTCCGCCCGTTTTCTGAATTGTCTTCATCAATTTCTGCATTTCACGGAATTGCTTGATCAAGCGGTTCACATCCTGCACGTCCGTGCCCGAGCCGGCCGCGATGCGACGGCGACGTGAGGCGTTCAACAAATCCGGGTTGCGCCGCTCTTTGAGCGTCATCGAAAAGATGATGGCCTCCGATTGCTTCATGTTTTTTTCAATGTCTTTTGGGTCCGCCTGACGCGCGGCTTGCCCGAATTGCCCGGGCAACATGTCCATCACCTGGCTGAGCGATCCCATCTTCTTGACCTGCTTCATCTGCTCTAGCCAATCCTCCAGCGTGAACTGTCCCTTCATCATGCGCTCGGCGGTCTTCTGCGCGGTCTGCGCGTCGAAGGCGGCTTCGGCTTTTTCGATCAAGCCAAGCATGTCGCCCATGCCTAAAATGCGCGACGACAGACGCGCCGGGTCATACACTTCGAGCGCGTCGAGCTTTTCGCCCGTGCCGATGAACTTGATTGGCACGCCGGTCACCGAACGAATCGAGATGGCCGCGCCGCCGCGCGAGTCGCCGTCCATCTTGGTCAGAATCAAACCGGTGATCGAGACGTTATCGCGAAATCCCTGCGCGATGTTCAATGCTTCCTGACCGAGCATCGAGTCAACGACGAGCAAAGTTTCCACAGGCGGGACGTTCGCCACGATGGACTTCAACTCACCCATCAATTCCGCGTCCAACTGCGACCGTCCGGCGGTATCCAAAATCACGACGCCGAATCCACCCTTTTCAGCTTTTTCAAAAGCGCGCCTGGCAAGTTCGGGCGGCTTGAGATTCAAATCCGATTCGACGGGTACATCGAGTCGCTCACCGAGTTGTTGCAACTGCTGTACAGCCGCGGGACGATACGGATCGCCCGCGACCAGCATGACGCGCTCCCCTTTCGAGCGAAGCAGACGCGCCAACTTGCCCGCGGCAGTCGTTTTGCCTGAACCTTGCAGGCCGACCAGCATGATGACGCGCGGCTTTGGACCGCTCAGATTCAACGGCGCGGGTTCGCCGAGAGTCGCAATCAATTCCTCGTTGACAATTTTTATAACCTGCTGTCCGGGATTCAACGCCTTCGATACTTCAGCACCGACAGCGCGTTCGCGCACGCGCGCCATGAATGTTTTGACAACACCGAAGTGCACATCCGCTTCAAGCAACGCAAGGCGCACTTCGCGCATGGCGGCATCCACGTCCGCTTCGGAGAGTTTGCCGCGTCGTCGGATCTGATCGAAAACTTGGTTGAGTCGGTTGGTGAGAGTTTCAAACATAGAACGACATGTCGTTGCGAGGAGGGTGTAGTTCCCGACGAAGCAATCTCCAACCTGATGAGGAGATTGCTTCGGGCAAAGAACGCCCTCGCAATGACGTCAGCGTTGATAAAGATTGTAGTGTGGAAGCAGGTTGAGGTCAAGAGAAGAGGCGGCTCTGAGGGTGCGACGCACTCGCGTTGAATCCCTTGCTTGACAATCCCCTAGCCGTCTAGTAAAATTCCGCACGCTTAACAAACAAATATCTGGCCGAGATAGCTCAGTTGGTAGAGCACGCGACTGAAAATCGCGGTGTCCCCAGTTCGATCCTGGGTCTCGGCACTCTCGGCCAGTACGAACGGCCAAGAATTGCGGGCGTGGTTCAGTGGTAGAACGTCTCCTTGCCAAGGAGAAGGTCGTGGGTTCGAATCCCATCGCCCGCTCTTTTGTTCAATGGCGTCGTGGCCAAGTGGTAAGGCAAGGGTCTGCAAAACCCTCATCACGGGTTCGAATCCCGTCGACGCCTCAACATCCGCACCTTGCACTCTTGAAATCGAACTGACGCCTGGCGGCGTCTTTTCTTTTGAATCACGGCAGGTCAACGCGATTTTTACTTTATATCAATTGACTTGCAGTCGGCTGTGCCTACTACACCTCCCCACCGAATAGCCCTATAATAAAATAGTATTTTCATTGTTCGCGAGGAGTTTTTCCTTTATGAAAGGTTTGCGCCTGCCGTTGGCCGCGCCCAAAACAAATTTCGACAATGCATTTGAATATGCACCCGTCGGGATCTTCCAATCCACACTGGATGGACGTTACATCAACGTCAACCCAGCCATGGCGCGCATCTACGGATACAACGATCCCGCCGAAATGCTTACAGCCATTACGGACATCAGCCGGCAGATTCACGTCAACACGGAAACGCGCAAACTGTTCGCGGAGATCCTGCTCAAACAAGGAAGGGTGGAACATTTCGAAGCCAAGAATTACCGCAAAGATGGAAGCATCATCTGGACTTCGACGAACGCCCGCCTCGTCCGGGACGAGGACGGGTCGCCGTTATATTTTGAAGGATTCACCACTGACGTCACTGACCACAAACTGACCGAGGAGGCATTAAGGCAGTCCGAGGAAAAATATCGCCTGCTCATCACCGGCATCGGCGTCAATGAGGCCATCTTTACTGTTGATACTCAGGGACGCATTACTTACATCAGCCCGGCCATCGAGCGGCTTGCTCAATACACCGCAGAAGAAGTGATTGGGCATGCCTTTGCTCAATATGTTCACCCTGACGATCTGCCGGGGCTTCAAGCCAGTTATAAACGTACATTGGCAGGCGTAAAAGAGCCATACGAATTCCGCGTGCTGGCAAAAGATGGCAGTATTCGTCACGTAATGACCTTCAGCCAACAACAAATCGAAGCGGGGCAGGTCATCGGCCTGATCGGCGTCATGGCCGACATCACCGAGCACAAACAGGCTGAGATGGCAACCCGTGCAAGCGAAGAACGCTATCGCGCTCTGTATCATGACAATCCCACCATGTTCTTTACCCTCGACACAGACGCCAAAGTCATCGCAGTCAATGACTTTGGCGCGAGTCAATTAGGCTATACGGTTGAAGAGCTTGAAGGGGAATCGGTGCTTAAGGTCTTCTATGAAGAAGATCGGCCCGCCGTTCTGGAACAATTCGAAAAATGTTTGCAAAATCCCGGCGAAGCCTTCCAATGGCAATTCCGCAAAATCCGCAAAAACGGGAGTCTGCTGTGGGTGGAGGAATTCGCGAGGGCAGTCACCGGCCCTGACGGCACACTGCATGTACTTGTCGTTTGCCAGGATATCAGCGAACGCAAACGAGTTGAGATCGAACAGGAAGCGCTGTATCAAATTGCTTCTGCCGCCATCACTGCGCCTCATCTCGATGAACTTTATCGCTCCATCCATCGGGTTCTGGCAAGCATCATACCGGCCAGAAATTTTTATATTGCGCTTTATGACGAAGACACGAATCTCTTGAGTTTTCCGTATTTTGTGGATGAATACGACAAGCCATCCCCGCCCGCTCCGCCGAATCATGGCCTGACCGAATATGTTTTGCGGACTCAAAAGCCTTTGCTTGCCTCGCCCGAAATCTTCCAAGAACTTCTCAAAGCGGGCGAAGTGACGACCGTCGGCGTTCCCTCGCTGGACTGGGTGGGCGTCCCACTGACTGTTGCAGAAAAAACAATTGGCGTTATGGTTGTGCAAACATACGAAGAGGGAATTCGCTACGGTCAACGCGAACTTGAGATTCTCCAATTTGTTTCATCTCAAGTGGCCATGGCAATTCAACGCAAGCAGGCAGAAGAAACATTGGCCTCGAGCGAAGAACAATATCGCTCCCTGTTTGGCAATGTGCCGGTCGGTCTGGGCGTAGTTGATCTCACAGGCAAATTCCTGGCCTTCAACGAGGCCATCTTGCTTGCCGGCGGATATTCGCGAAAAGATATTTTGGAATTGGAAAATGTCGAGAATCTGTACTTCAATCCGGACGACAGGAAGAAAATCCTGGCGATGCTGGAGGAACACAAGCCGGTCAAGAAATATCCCGTCCAATTTAAACGCAAGGATGGGACACCGTACGACGCCCTGCTCACTTTAACTTCTATCCAGTTCAATGGGCAACCTGCAATTCAGGCCATGGTGGAGGATGTAAGCGAACAAAAGAAAGCAGAAGAGGCGCTGCGCGAAAGCGAACAGCGCTATCGCACACTGGTCGAACAAGCCTCCGACGGCATATTCATCAGCGATATGCAGGGCAATTATAAAGAAGTCAACACCAGCGGCTGCACCATGCTGGGATACAAGCCCGAGGAAATCCTTCGGCTAAATATCCGCGACCTGATTCTGCCGGAGGAAATACAAACCCAGCCATTGCGAATGCGTGAAATGAGAGAAGGCAAGACCGTCATCGCGCAACGCAAGTTCCGCAGAAAAGACGGCTCCCGATTCACGGCAGAGGTCAGCTCGCAACTACTGCCAGATGGACGAGTCCTGGGCGTTGTCCGCGATATCACCGAACGGATTCGTGCCGAGGAAATTCGGCTGGAAGAACAGAAGAAATTCCGCTCCATGATCGAAAACAGCACAGACGGATTGGCGCTCTACTCTGCTGACGCGAATATCTTGTACCAAAGTCCGGCGATAAAAAGGATTCTTGGCTATGAACCGGATGAGGTGCGCGGCAAGAACGTCGCTGAGTTTGTCCATCCCGAAGATAGCGACCGGATTGGCGAGATATATCAAAAGGTTTTGGAATCACCTGCCGAGGCAATCACAACCGAGGCGCGAGTCCGACACAAGGATGGTTCGTATCGCTGGCTGGAAATCATCATCAGCAATAAACTAAGTGAGCCTGGGGTCCAGGCGCTTGTGGCCAATTACCGCGATATTACTGAGCGAAAAGAAGCGGAAAAGATTCTCAGGGAAAGCGAAGAGCAATATCGTCACCTTGTGGAACATTCGCCGTACGCCGTTGCCATTCACAGCCAGGGCATTTTAGTTTATTTGAATCAGGCCGGAGTCAAACTGATTGGCGCAAAAACCGCCCAGGAACTTTACGGCACGCCCATCCTTGACTTTGTGCACCCGGATTCGCGTCCGAGAGTTATCCAACGCCTCAAGGAGCTGAGCGAGGGAAAGGAAGCTTCCCCATTGGAGGAAAAGTTCGTGCGTCGCGATGGGTCGGCGGTGACTGTCGAGGTCACGGCTTACCCGTTCATTTATCAAAACAGACAGGCAGTCCAGGTCGTTATTCGTGACTTGACCGAGCAGAAGCAGGCAGAACAGGCCGTTCAGGCCAGCGAAGAGCGATTCTCCAAGGCCTTTCATTCCAGCCCGATTCCTACCTGCATCACAACTCTGGAGGATGGGCGCTTTTTAGACGTCAACCAGGCTTATTTGAAACTATCCAACTGGAAACGCGAGGATGTGATTGGCCGAACAGCGGAGGAATTGAATATTTATCCACACGGGGGGCGCGCGGAATTCATCAAGAGACTCCTGAATAATGAAATCACTCAGGGTGCGCAGGACACTTTCGTCACCTCAACAGGCGAGGCGTTGGACGTGGCCGCTTTTTATGAGTTGATCGAGGTTGGCGGTGAGGCCTGTATTTTGTCCATGTTCTACAACATGACAGAGGAAAATCGCTCGAGAGAGCTTCTCCGCGCCAGCGAAGAGAGACTGCGCGCTATCGTGGATCATACTCAAAATATCTACTATTCGCATACACCCGACCATGTTCTGACCTACGTCAGCGCCCAGATCAAAAACATTCTCGGCTATGAGCCTGAAGAGGCACTGATTAAATGGCATAAATTTCTCACCGATCATCCGATCAATCAACAGGGCATCAATCTGACACAAAAAGCCATTGACACAGGTCTGCCGCAAGAGCACTATGTGGTCGAACTCAGAGCCAAGGACGGGAGGCATGTATGGGCCGAAGTGCGCGAAACACCCGTGGTCAGAGACGGGAAAACAGTCGCCATTGTGGGCGCCCTCACCGACATCACCGAACGGAAAGAAGCAGAAGAACGGCTTGAGCGACATATTGCCGAGCTGACTGTATTTCACGCAGTGGCCATGGCAGGTTCTCAAAGCTACACGGAAGACGAGGTCATTGAACGCACGACTCAGATCGTAAACGGAATGCTCTATCCGGAGAACTGCGGCGTTCTGCTGTTGAGCCGCGACGGAAATACCTTGAAGCCTCACCTATCATACCGAGGCGTGATAGAAGACAGCGTCATCGCAGAATTTCCCATATCCATGGGCATCACCGGAAGAGTTGCCCGCACGGGACAACTAGCCAGAATCAATGATGTGCACTCCGATCCGGCCTACATCAAGACCACCGAAGGCGTTCATTCCGAATTGTGTGTCCCTATTCGAGTGAACGAGAAAATCATTGGAGTATTCAACACGGAAAGCCGGAAGCGAAATGCGTTTGACGAAGAAGATGAACGCGTATTGATTACCATTGCAGGCGCGCTCGGTACGGCCATTGAGCGGATTCGCCTCGGAGAAGAAGAAAGTCGCCGTGCGAAAATCATCGAGGCGCTGGCAGACATCGCCAACGTCATCGCAACGACGCGGGATACGAAAAATGCGCTCGATGAGATCGCGCGTCAGTCAACCGTCCTCCTCAAAGCCAGGAATGTGGCGATCTATCTGCTTCAGGATGATAATGAGACGATCAAGGTCGTCACTGCTCACGGATCATACCGCGAAGAGTTGTTATCGCACTCCATTAAATTGGGCCAGGGCATCACCGGCGACATTATTGCCAGGGGCAAATCAGAAATCATAAACGACACCGCAAAAGATCCGCGCCGCAAAGTGGTCCCCGGCACGCCGGAAGAAGACAATCGAATTGAAACCATGATGTCCGCCGCTTTGATTCTGCGCGGCAAACCAATCGGAGCCATTAATGCCTGGCGATTAAGGTCTGAGGGCCTGTTCAACGAGTCGGAACTGAACTTCTTAAACAGTATCGCCCATCAGGCCTCCATAGCCATAGAGTCGGGTCAGCTTTACGAGGAAACAGTGCGCCGCGCCGAGGAAGCCAAAGCGATTGCCGAAGTTGGGCGTGAAATATCGGCTACCCTCCAGCCGGATATTGTGCTAAAGCGAATCGCGGTCTATGCCAAGGACTTATTGCAGGCAGAAACCAGTGCAGTATACCTGGCTGAACCCAACAACCCCATCCTTCATGCCGTCGCGGCCATCGGCATAGATGAAGAAGAAATCAAAAGCGATCCATTGACTATCGGGAGAGGCATTCTTGGGAGCATCGCCTTGAACAAGGCCGGCGAAATTGTTAATCGGGCGGCATCGGATTCGCGCGCGATTGTAATTAAGGGGACTCATGTCAATCCGCTCGAGCACATCATGGGCGCGCCCGTTCTTTCAAAGGGTCAACTTACCGGGTTATTAGTCGTCTGGCGCAGCGGAGAGGGACAAGAGTTCAAATCTTCCGAACTAGATTTTCTTATCGGACTCGCGCAGCAAGCGGCAGTCGCCATCGAAAATGCCCGCCTATTCAATTCTGAGCAAAAACGGCGTCAGGAGGCGGAAGCGCTTCGCGCCGCTACTGGGGCCATCAGTTCCTCGCTGGATTTGGAAAATGTTCTAAATACAATCCTGTCGTCTCTCAAACAGGTTGTGCAATACGACAGCGCCAGTATATTTTTGATCGAGCAAGACCGAGTCAGAATCAAGGCCGCGCACGGGCTTCCCAACATGGAGGATGCCATCAACAGCCTCTTCCCTGCCAACAATGCCCTCCTGAACGCTATCCATGACAGCGGTTTTCCGTTGATCCTTAAAGATGCCCATGCCGATTCGCGTTTCGAAAAGTGGGCCGCCGCCGATGAAGTCCGCGGTTGGATGGGAGTTCCGTTGATGACTCACGGACAAATCATCGGCTATATTACCCTCGATAGTTACCGTATCGGAGCGTTTGATGAAAACTCCGCCTCCCTTGCTCAGTCTTTTGCGCACCAGGCGGCGGTCGCCATCGAAAACGCAGAGTTATTTGAAAACCTGCAGAAATCGAATGTCGAATTATCTCAGGCATACGATACTACACTCGAAGGCTGGGGCAAGGCGCTGGAATTAAAAGATAAGGAAACTCAGGGTCATACGGAGCGCGTCAGCGAATTGACTCTCAAACTGGCGCGCAAGATGGGGCTGAGCAAAGAGGAATTGGTCAAGATTCGACGCGGCGTGCTCGTCCACGACATCGGCAAAATGGGCGTTCCAGATCATATCTTGCACAAGAAAGGCCCGCTCACGAAAAAAGAATGGGCTGAGATGCGCAAGCATCCGCAATATGCGTTCGACTTGTTGTATCCGATTCCGTATTTGCGCCCCGCGCTGGACATTGCCTTTTGCCACCACGAACGCTGGGATGGCACTGGCTACCCGCGCGGTTTGAAAGGCGAGCAGATTCCATTGGCCGCGCGAATATTTGCGGTAGTTGACGTCTGGGATGCCCTGCTCTATAACCGGCCTTATCGCAAGGCATGGACGAAGCGTAAAGCAATGAAACATATCCGCGAACAATCAGGGTCGCATTTCGATCCGGACATCGTGGAAGTCTTCTTGAAAATGATGGAAGGCAATAACAAAAAAACAAGACGGGCCTAAGCCCGTCTTGTTGATTCACTTGACGCGCACAAAACGGCGTTTGCCCGCCTGCAAAACACCGGGATGCGGAAACACTTGATCGCCACGCTCCAGCAGATCGCCATCCAAGCGCACGCCTTTTTGATCAATCAAGCGTTTCGCCTCGCTCTTGCTGGACACCAAACCGGCTTCCATTAAAACATCCAGCACCGTCGCTCCAGCTTTGAGCGCAAACTCCGGCATATCTTCCGGATTCTCTTTCTGCTGAAATACGCGCACAAAGGCCTCCTCCGCGGACCTGGCTTCGTCATCGCTATAGAAAATGCTGACAATCTCGCGCGCCAGTTTCATCTTTGCGTCCCGCGGATGGACCCGGCCCGATTCGACTTCTTTGAGCAACGCGTCAATCTCCCTCGGCGACCAGCGCGTCACCAGGCGCATATATTTTTCCATCGCAAAGTCGGGCACGGACATCAACTTGCCGTACATATCCTCCGCGCCGGTGTTGATCGGCACGATATTACCTGTGGATTTGGACATACGCTGGACGCCGTCCGTACCGGGCAGGATACCGGTGATCACACCGACCAGCGGCTTTTGCCCCATCGCCTCCTGAAGTTTGCGACCGGCGACGATGATGTTGAACAACTGGTCCGTGCCGCCCACCTGGACATCGGTTTGTTGCGCGACAGCGTCGTAACCCTGCATCAGCGCGTAGAAAGTTTCGTGCAGAAAGATCGGCTCGTCTTTTTCAAGCCGCCTGGCAAAGTTCTCGCGCGCCAAAAATTGTTGCACCGTGAAGTTCTGCCCGAGGCGGATCAAATCCACCAGCGAGAGTTCACTGAGCCATTCACCGTTGTAACGAATCTTTGTCTTGGCGCGGTCGAGCACGCGGAAGGCTTGTTCAGCGTAGGTCTTCGCGTTTTCGGCGACCTGTTCCTCGGTCAAGATCGGACGCGCCTTGTTCTTATCCGACGGATCGCCCACCAGCGCAGTGTAACTTCCAATGAGAAACGTCACATCGTGACCCAGATCCTGAAACTGACGCAATTTACGCATGCTGATGGTGTGACCAAGATGCAGATCCGTCGAGGTGGGGTCGTAACCGCAGTAGACGCGCAAAGGCCGCCCGGTTTTCTCGGATTCGATCAAACGCGCGCGCAGTTCGGCAGTCATGGCTTTTTTCAATTCCTCATCGCCGTATTCGGTGCCCTGCATCAATAATTCAACTTGTTCATCAATGTTCATCACAAAACCTCCTCAAGATGATGGCAAACAAAAACGCGCCGCGAGGGCGCGTTCATATTCCCTCGCAAAGAACTATGCGCGGGAATAATAATAGACGAACGAAAATATATTCAACATGGGCGCATTATACCAAATTTATTGTCCCAGACTAACCGGGAACAACCATGGTCCGGGCACTGTGTAGAACTCATCGCTGAACACGATTTGTTCCGCGTCCTGCTCGGACATGGCATCGGGTTTCCCAACGATTTGCATGGTCATTGCCCCGTTGGCATCTGCCGCGCAACCCAACGTGATTCCCAAGTTGCGTTCATTCAGCTTCTGCTGGATTTTTGGCATGTAAAGCGAACAATACTCATCACCCGTTGGATAGGCACCAAGCGATTCAATCGTCAGCGATGCAGACGATAAATCTGCATCGGGGGGGACATAAAAACCGAGTTCATCACAACGCTGTCCGGGCTGACCACCAACGGAGTCCTGCTTACTCAACATGGTGGAACTAAACTCTGAGACGGCCTGCCCGCCATATTCAAAATGCGCGGCCCAGATTGTCCAATCGGAAGAATCGGGAAGGCTGTAGCACACATCCGCATAGACCTGTTTGCCATCGCGCCAGGCGCGCTGAAGGCTGACGGAAAATCCGCTTGCCGATTGGCTGGTGTTCACTTCGGGGGCTTGAACCGTTGGATAACTTGTCGCATCAATCATCGGAGTGGCAACCGGTGGTTGGAAAACCGGCGGCTGTACGGAGGTTCCACAGGCAACAGTCAGCATGGCAAGTAAGCCGAGAAGCCCAATCAGTTTTTTCATTTTTTCTCCTTATCCAATCAAATCTGCAAGCGCAGTCTCAATATTCGGAAATTGGAACTGGTAGCCCAATTCCTGCAAGCGCTTCGGTCGAGCATAACGTCCTTCGAGAATCAAGACATTCATTTCACCCAAAAGCGCCCGAAGCAAAAAAGCAGGCGCCGGAAACCAGTATGGCCGATGGAGAGTCTTCGCGATGGCTCGGACGAATTCGGCGCTGGATGTCGGGGTGGGCGCGATTAGATTGAAGACTCCGCTCGCTTTGTCATTTTCCAGCAAAAAGCGGAGCGCGTTGAGGTGATCTGCAATGTGAATCCACGGCATGGCTTGTTTGCCACTGCCAAGCGGACCGCCCGCGAACAGACGCACAGGCAAGGCCATTAACGGGAATAAACCGCCGCGCGAGGCGAGCACAACTGCCGTCCGTGCCACAATGCGACGAACGCCCAGATCATCCACCGCGCGAGTCGCATCCTCCCATTTGACCGTCAGTTGTGCGAGGAAATCATCAGCGGGAGGCGTGGATTCATCGGCGATGCCTTCGCCACGCAAGCCGTAGTGATTGATGCCGGAGATTTGCAGGAACACGCGCGGGCGGCGCGTCGACTCTTTTATGGCGGAAGCCAGCGCAAGTCCGGGAAGGACGCGGGAGTCGAGAAAGCGTTTCTTTTGAGATTTCGTCCACGGCCAATGTTCGAGGCCATATCCGGTCATGTTGACAATCGCGTCCATCTCATTGACGCGTTCGCCCCAGCCTTTGGTCGTGACGCCATCCCAACGAATCTGGTTTGGACCTTTCGGCGTGCGCCGGGTCAAAATCCAAACTTCGTGTCCATTTGATTGAAGAGACTTCGAAAAGGCGGTCCCCATAAAGCCTGAGCCGCCAGCCACCAAAATTTTCATGTCAGATTCTCTCCATCGGCCATTATGCTATAATCATGCCGATTACGGAGCCTTTATGCAAGAGCCCGTTCTAGTGCTCAACGCGAACTTCGAGCCGATCAACGTATGTTCCACACGGCGAGCCATTGGCCTGATCTTTGGAGGAAAAGCGGCCATGGTGGCAAACGGACGCGGCTACATCCGAACAGTCAAAGAGTTGATTCCGCGGCCATCGGTCATTCGCCTTGAAGCGCAGGTGCATCGCCCGCGCCCGCGCGTCAAGTTGACGCGGCGCGAAGTTTTCAGACGAGACAATTATACCTGCCAGTATTGCGGACGACACGACGGCGGCCTGACTGTTGATCATGTCCTCCCCCGGTATCAGGGCGGCCTCCACGTCTGGACGAACGTTGTGGCGGCCTGCCCTGCCTGCAATCACCGCAAAGGCGGACGAAGCCCGGAGGAAGCGCATATGAATCTTCTGCATATTCCGAAGGAACCACCAGCGAACGCCGCTTATATCTTTGGACGGCATCTGGCAGAAAACGGCGACTGGGCGCAATACATCAATGGTTGGTAGAAATTTTAGTCGGACAGTTGAACTGCCCGACTTGTTTTTAAACACAGATAAATAATAAGTTCGCTTTATTTAGTGAAAAATCCCAGCGTCTTCGCGCCTTTGCGTTAAACGCTCTATCGCGGACTCAATTGAAGTCCAATGCCATAAAGTCTTCAGCCAAACCGACTTCTCCCTGATACCGCTGGCGCGCCTCGGCAACCAGATCGCCGCTGGCGAATTTCCCTGTTGGATAATGAATCAAATATAACTTGCCGACCTCGGCCTGACTGGCAATCTCGCCAGCCTGCGCCGCGGAGGAATGTCCACGCGTAGCGCCCGCGGATTCGTGAATAAGAATATCCGCGCCTTCCGACAGGCGAATGACTTGCGCGCACGGTTCCGTGTCGCTTGAATAGGCCATGATCTTTTTGGAGTGATTGAACTCGAAGCGCAGACCAATCGTCGGAAGCAGATGCCGAACCGGGGACGAAAAGATGCGGAAGTCCGGACAATCAATGACCGGAGTCATCTCCTGCGCGGGCAGGCGATAAAAAGCCACCGGGAAAAAGTCCGGCCATTCGGCCCAGCCGTAAAAGCCCATCAAGTCCTCCACGCGGTCAAGCGTGAAATGCAGACCGTAGATATTGAGCGGTTTGCGGCGTCCCATCAGCCACATGTCCATGAGAAGAAGCGGGAGGCCGGAGACATGATCGGGATGAAAATGAGTCACGATCAAATCGGTGAGGTTGTTAAAGTCAAGCCCGGCCTTTTCCAATCGCAGGATCGGATTGCTCACACAATCCACCAAAACGACGCGCTCCTCTCCAACGATGACCATGTGCGTATTTTCATGGTCTGTGGTGGGGATGGCATTCGACGAGCCGAGGACAATGACTTTGGCCATACAGCACCTATTTTGGAAGGACGGCGAACAAAATAGACGGCGTAATGTATGCCTCCACCAGCGCAGCAATTGCCAGCAAGGGAATCACCACGCCGAAAAACACTTTGACCCAATCTGCCGCCAACTCAAGAATCACCTGTCCCATGGATTTGCCGATCTGCGGCGTCACGAGCACCGCGCCGATTCTCAACACAATCGCGCTGGCAAACATCAGTGCCGGGATCTCAAAAATTCCGTGCGGCAGCAAGCCCGCGAGAAATAACAGGGTCGGAGAAACGCCGATCAGTTTGAAGATTCCCAGCACGGTCCCGATCAGACCGATGTTGATCAAATAAGTCATCACACCCAGCACACTGAAGGAAACAATGCCGCCCAGAAAAATCAGAAATGTCACACGAATGTTATTTGCAAAAATTGCGAGCGCGGAAATATGCTGGTTGGCCTGCACCAAACCAACCGATTGGCGCGCATCCTGAATAATGTCTGCGTAATCGCTCGGTGTTGCATCAGACAGCATCTTCGGAATATTGACTGTGACCCAATGATAACTGAGCCAGTAACCCACAACGGCGATCCCGGCAACAATGAGCATTGGGACGATTAACTGCCGCATCGCTTTCCGGACCTCGAACCGGTACCAGCCAAACAGAGATTTTGACTCGCCTCGAAATGAACCCCAGAATGTACGCCCCATCCAGCGCAGATTCAACGAGTCGAATTCGCGTCCGAGCAAATATTCACGTTCAAAATGCGACAGGCCCAGGCGAACAAGCAGTCCAGCCATGATGACCACCGCGACAATTGCCAGCCACAAGACTTTATCCGTGCCCCAGAACATCAGCACACTTTCTCCCTGCATCATGAGCGCCACCGGAATGATAATGAACGACGCCAGCAAATTGGCGGCGCGCACCGAGGTGGATTGCACCGAGATCACAATCGCCGCGCTGACCATCAACACCGCGTGGGCCGTGGTGAGCATGAAAAGCAGGGTCAAGGTGTACACACTCGGCATTTGCAAACGCTGGTGAGAGACCATCGCCAGATAAAAAGCAATGGAGGCATAACTGGCAACCAGGGGCGTAAGGATGCCAATCAACAGTTTTCCAAAATACAAATGCCAGTTTTGCATCGGCGCGCTCAATAGCGGCTCAATCGTCCCCCGTTCTTTTTCGCCGACGAAGGACTCGAGTGCGACCACGAGCGAGATCGTGATCGGGAAGAATCCGATGATCAACACCGAAAAGGGAACCAGCCGGTCTGCGATCAGGGTCGTGCCATAACGGGAAAAAAAGCCGACCGCTTCGTGCGCCACTTGATTCATCAGAAACGGGAAGGACAAGGTCAAGACGATGAGCGGCGTCAGAATGCGCCAGTCACGGAACTGGTCACGCAGTTCGCGTTGCGCCACGAGCCAAACCATCTGCAAATCAGCCAGCATGGACAGCCTCCGCGCTCGGCGCTTGCGCGTCGGCCATCACTTTGAGATAAACCTGTTCCAGACTGCGCGGCACTTCCTGAAAAGCAACCAGCGGCGCGCGCGAATCCGTCAATGAATGCAGAAGCAATGGATTGGCCTCCGACGGATTCTCAACGCTGAATCGCAAACTCATATCGCGCCGTTCGATCAAGGTCACACCATTCGGCAGATTGAAACCATTGCCGCGCCATGCCGACGAAAATTTTGCTTCGTATTCTGCCGTTCCCAAAACTTTCTGTTTCAACTCGTTTAGCGTGCCCACCATGAGAATACGGCCTCGGTAAATGATGGCGATTTTATCGGCCAGTATTTCAGCCTCAGCCAGGTTATGTGTGCAAATCACAATCGTGCGTTGCGACGACCTCAGCCTCGCGATCTCGTCACGCACAAGCCGCGCCGACTCAGGGTCCATGGCGGAGGTGGGTTCGTCGAGCAGAAGAACCGGCGGTTCGTGCATCAAGGCGCGAGCCAGGGCAAGCTTCTGGCGCATCCCTTTTGAATATTCACCGATGCGTCGCGACGCGGCCTGCGACAAACCGAAATAGTTCAACAAATAATCACTGCGCGACTCGCGCGCTTTTGCGCTTAGACGATAGATGCGGCCAAAGAAATCAAGATATTCGATTCCGGTCATGCGCATGTACAGGCCATGTTGTTCGGTCAACACGCCGACCGAAGCGCGGACGCGGTCACCCTGACTCATTACATCGTAACCCGCCACGCGCGCCCAACCGCGCGTGGGCTTCAGCAAGGCGGTCAACATGCGGACCGTGGTGGTCTTGCCTGCGCCATTCTGGCCGAGGAGCGTGAGGATTTGGCCAGGTTGTACGGAGATGGTCACGCCGTCCACCGCCCAGAAGTCATTAAATTGCTTGCTCAAATCGCGTGTTTCGATCATTTCACATTCAAAGCATTTAACCACAGATGAACATTGGTAAACATTGGGTTTTCGATGAAATTTACCATAATAAGCATCTGCCGCCCTCAGCGATTTTGGCAATGAGCGGCGGCAGAAAGATCATTTGCTTGTTTTCCTGGAAGCCGGTTTCTTCATTGGTTTCTTATCAGAGGCGCCAGCCTTCCTTTGCACGGCTGACTTTTTCACAGTGCGCCGCACAGCAGGTTTGGAGCCGGCGCTTGCGGAGGCGCGGACGGGATACCGTCCTTCCGCGGTTTGAACCGTCATTTGTTCTTCGCCTGCGCCTGCGCGATGCCGCCAGATGAAAACGCCCACAGCGCAAACCGCGACGACGGCCATCAGAGTCTGGTTGATATTGATGCTAAAAACCTGGGAGGCATCGAGCCGCAAAAAGTCAAGAGAGAAGCGGATAATGGGATATGTGATCAGATAGATGTTGAAGACGTCGCCTTTTTTGAGTCTGTCAGAATATTGACGCCCAACATACATCAAGAGAAGCATGTTCAATAAATTAAGAATCGATTCGTACGCGAAGAGCGGGTGATAATAGGATTGATTCTCGAAGCCGGCCATGCGGTGCGCCGGATCAATATAGATCTTCCACGGCAGGTCGGTCGGCGCGCCATAGAGTTCCTGGTTGAAGAAGTTACCCCAGCGACCAATGGCCTGACCCAGCGCGAGGCTCGGCGCGCCGATGTCAATCCATTCAGCGAAACTAACCAATGGATTGCTGCGGACATAGATATACAACGCGATCAAACCGCCCATGACCGCACCGGGAATACCAAGGCCGCCATTGCGAACATCAATAGCATCCAGAGGATGCGTCAGATAAAAAGCTGTAGTATATCCCTGCGCGATGGACGAGGGCGGCGGAGTAAAGATATGCCACAAGCGCGCGCCGATCACACCACCAATGATGAGGTAAACCAGCAAATCCCAAACGAGTTCAGGGTCATAGCCGCGGCGCTTCATCTCATTAGTGGCAAGCCAACCGCCCGTCACTGCACCAAGCATCAGAATGATGCCATAGTACCGAATGTAGATTGTTGGTGAGGTAACCAATATCCAAACGATAATCCCCACTATGAAAACACCTATCCACGGAAAAACATCTCTCCATAAATCTAGGCTTCTTCGGCTTCGAGCAAGGTCCCGCGCCGATGCTACTGCCCCAATTATGGCAAAAGCAAATATTGCCACTTTCAAAATAATAGATGGTATGGAAAAGCCGTCGCTCATGAATTAGACTCCTTTTGATTCAATTGCTCTCCGATGCGCCTGAGCACGGACAACCCAGATGCGCTGAAGCGCGGTGAAATTGGCGAGCACAGCAATGATCCACACGCCGATGACGGGAAAGCCAAACACCAGCGATGGACCCAAAACAAGATAACGTTCCGCGCGAGTGAGCAATCCTTCTTTGGCGCTGAAACTCTGCGCCTCGGCTCGCGCCTTGACATACGAGACCAAAATCGAACCGGCCGCGGCGGCGAAAGTGACAACTGAGGCAACGTCCTGATTGGTCATTGAGAAATGATAGAGCAGGCCGCCCAGAATAATCAATTCGGAATAACGGTCACTCACAGAATCAACGAAGGCACCCCAATCACTGGCTTCGCCGCGCAGACGCGCCATTGTGCCATCCAGCGCGTCAATCGGCCAGGCAATCAACATGATGATGCCGCCGGTCACCAATTCTCCGCGTGCGACAAAGTAGGCCGCGGCCACGTTTCCGGCCACGCCGATCAACGTCACCGAGTTGGGCGTCAGCCCGATCTTGTTGAGGAACCCGCCGATGGGATCAAGTATCCATTTGAAAGTCACACGCAAAAAATCCGTGAATGTTTTCTTCACTCTCATCCTCGATTGCCAGATTGTCCAATCATACCCGAAAACTCACCACGAAGAGCACAGAGAACACAAGGTTCTTTTTTCTTCTTTGCGCGCTTGTGGTCTCGCCGATGACCAACACTTATTCTCCCTCTTCCTCTTCTTCATCGAACGGCATGACATCGCGTTCCTTGCCGCCGCCCTGTGAGGGACCCACGACTCCCATCTCTTCCAGTTGATCGAGCAGACGCGCGGCGCGCGGATACCCGATCCGCAAGCGGCGTTGCAACAACGAAGCGGAGGCGCGCTGAGTTTGGCGCACGATGGAGATCGCTTGCTCGATCAACCCATCGTCTTCATCTTCGTCCGGCTCGGTCAGCAATTTCTCCCACGGCGGGACGTCTTCAATTTCCAGTTCGCTGTTCTTCTGCCAGAAGTCAATGATGCGCTCGATCTCCATGTCGGTGACCATCACGCCTTGCGCGCGAATCGGATTTCCGATCTCCGGATTCAAGAATAGCATATCGCCGCGGCCAAGCAGAGTCTCCGCGCCAGTGGTGTCAAGAATGACGCGCGAGTCCACGCCGGAGGCGACTGCAAAAGCCAGCCGCGCCGGGAAGTTGGCTTTGATGAGACCCGTCACCACGTCTGTGGAGGGACGCTGAGTCGCGACCACCAGATGAATTCCAGTGGCGCGCGCCATTTGCGCGAGGCGAACGAGATTGTGTTCGGTCTGATCCGGCGCGGACATCATCAAATCCGCCAACTCATCAATCAGCACCACAATGCGCGGCAGGGTCACTCCGTCTTCTTTGCGGGCCTGCTTGCGATTGTAGTTTTCAAGGTCACGCGCGTGAGCCGCTTCGAGCAGGCGATAGCGATGCTCCATCTCCACCACCACCCAGCGCAAAACGCCGAGGATGCGGTCAATGTTGGTTTCGACTTTTCCATAAAGATGCGTCAGGCCGTTGAAGCGCAGGAGTTCCACCATCTTGGAGTCGATCATCACCATGCGCAGTTCTTCGGGCGCGTTGTTCATCGCCAGACAGGCGGCCAGCGCGGTGATGCAGACTGATTTGCCAGAGCCTGTCGCGCCGGCAATCAGCAGATGAGGCATACGCGCAAGGTCCGCCACAAGCGGATTACCCGACACATCGCGTCCCAACGCAATGGTCAGCGGCGCGCCGATTCGATGGAACGATTCACTCTCCAAAATCGGTTTCATGCGCACCACCGAAGAATGCGGGTTGGGCACTTCGATTCCCACGTACGGTTTGCCGGGCACAGGCGCCTCGATTCGCAAACGCTCCGCCGAAAGCGCCAGCGCCAAATCTTTTTGAAGGCTGGCAATCTGCGCCACGCGTACTTTCATCTGTTGCGCATCATCGTCTTCGGTCGCGCCGGGTTTTTTGATGAAGCCGGGTTGCACCGCGAATTGGGTCACCGCCGGGCCAACGCGATATCCGATCACGGTGGCGGGAATGCCGAATTCGGAGAGCGTCTTCATGATCATGCCCGCGGTTTGGTTGATGGTGCGCTCGTCGGCGCGGACCGATTGTTCCATGAGCAAAAGATTGAGCGGCGGCAGACCTTCTTCGCGCGGGATTGGCCTGGCAGGCTTTTCACTTTTCTTGTCGGACGATTTCAATGAGGCGCGGAATTCCGGCGGGATGGCGTTGGCTTTTTTCTTCGGAGCAGATTTGATTGCGGCTTCCTCCGAGGCGACCGGTTCCGCTTCTTTCTGGACGAGGGCCGGGTGAGGCGCCATTGGAGTTTCACCTGCCAACCTGTACAGCCACGTTTCTATCACAGGCCATAGACCAAAGCCTGTCACCGCGGCCAGCAAAGTCAACACAAACAAGATGACTCCGCTCCAGGCCAAACCGACGTAGCGACCCAGCAAATATGCGAGTCCCCATCCCAGACGTCCGCCGAACTGCCCGGCATCTGCCGAAACGAGGGAATTGCCTCCGAAAACGGAAAGCAGGCCCAGGGTCAGGAGTGAGGCGAGTTCAAGAGATAAGAGCCGTCCCCAGCTCAAACGTCCGCCGTCGCGGCGAATCAGAACGAATCCGCCGTATCCAATCGCGAACACAATCAGATAACTTCCCCACCCGAACCATGTGGAAAGAAACTGCGTCCACGGCGTCAGCAAAATTCCACCTGTGACTCCCCAGCGCGCCAACAAGGACATCAACGCCAGCGCAATCAAGATCACGCCGAGAGCATCACGCAGGAAACGTCCGAAATGCAAATTGAAATGCGCCAAACGATCCAGCCAATCGTTCGATGGATGTTCCTGTTTATAGCGGCGGCGAGTTGTAGATGGCATGATGAAAGTTACGCGTCGAGTTTCATGCTCAGCCCCATGCGCTGATGTGAAGCGTCCACATGCAGAATGCGAACCTGCACCGCCTGGCCTTCCGATAAAATATCTTTGACCGATTGGCCGGGAGCCAGCGGCATTTCAGACGCGTGGATCAATCCCTCCACACCAAGATCAAGGCGGGCAAACGCGCCATACGAGAGAACGCTCGTGATTGTGGCCGGAACAATCTGACCGACTTTCAAATCAGTGCCGATCTTTTGCCACGGATTCGGAAATAGACGCTTGAGACTCAAAGCCACGCGGCAACGCTCCGGCGAAAGTTCAAGCACCTGGACTTCAATGTTTTGTCCCATCTTGACAATCTGATTTGGGTGCACGACGCGCCCCCAAGAGAGTTCGGAAATGTGAATCAAACCTTCCACGCCGCCCAAATCAACGAACACACCGAAGTCCGTGATGTTCGTGACCGTGCCGCGCACACGCTCACCGGAGTGCAGCGAATGAAACAACTCGGCGCGTTTTCCCGGTTCAGCCTGCGCGGCGCGTTCCGAGAAAACGATGCGCCCATCTTCCGGCACGCACTCGATCACTTTGAGTTTCAATGTTCGGCCAATGTAAGACTGCATACATTGATCGCGGTCCTGAAGCTCGGCCTGGGCGCCCATACCTACCAAATGCGAAAATGGGACAAAGCCATATAACCCTTCCCCTTCGACCAGCAAGCCGCCGCGATTACTTCCCGTCACGTTCAGGCTGACGATTTGATCGCGCAAATACAAGTCCTTGACTTGAATCCAGTTCGGCGTGATCTTATTCGTCTCCTCCGGCTTCGCTTCATTCCGGACCTCGCGCCGGACCGGCGGACGAACGACCGGATGCGGCGAATGACGACCCTCCTCTGCCAGCACAGACTCCCACCAGCCATCATCCACAACCGGCATCGGACTTTCTCTTGACGAGTCTTTACGATTTACCATGCTATCCTGCCTTCCCATTACCTCGTTTGTGTTTCCATCTCAAGAATGGCTTTCGCCACGGCTTCCACTGCAACGCGCTGTTTGCGATACAAATCCGCTTCAGACATCGCCAAACGCCCAGCCACCTCGCGGACTTTACGTCCCTCGATAAATTTCATTTCGAGGATATTGTACAAAATCCATTCCGTGGTGAAGCGTCGCTCTCCCTCCGGCCTCACTTGATCCACGGCTTTTCGCAGAAGCGCGCGCAACGCGTTGGACGCGTTGCCGTCGTGATCGCGCGCGAGTTCCCGAACGATCTGCAATTGCATCAACGGACTGTTGGTTAATTTTGGACCGCCCCAATAATGTGTCAGCGCGTCTTTCACCCAGTTAGCCAGATCGGACTCTGGCGGCACATCCTCACTCAAAAGATTTGCGCGCGAATCATACCGCCCCGCCGCACGCAGACGTTGAAGCATGTCCATTTGAGGTTGCAAATCCTGCAAGGAGCGGAAGATGCGTTGTTGCAATTGACGATCTTCCAATGCCAGTGCGGCGCGCTCGGCAAGAAGCCAAAGAGCGTCGCGTTGCTCACGCTCCATCGGGCGATCACCTCGACGGGCAACGCCCAACAAGCCCAACAACGGAGGAATCTCGTCGCGATCCATGTCGCCGCGTTTGCGCTGGTGAAGCGGAAGAACCCAATATTTGCCCCAAACGAATTCATGATGATCGCCGCCGTTGCCGTTTCCAAGCATTTCGAGGGCTTCAGGGAGCGCGTCCTGGTCAAGCATGGCGCGATTGCCGCCCATGACGATCAGCGATAACTTCGTTTCGTCCAGCGCGGCCACAAAAGCGGACGGCGATTGCATGTGATCGCGCACCGCGGCCAGCACCGCTTCCAGGAATTGTTGCAAGTCGCCCTCGGTGAGCAGTCGCTCTTCCATGCTTTGCAAAACCTGTAATTCAGCGCGGTCGCGACCAAAGAATAAATATCGTTCCCACAACGGAAAGAATAGAGTGATGGCGTGTTCAAAAAGCAGAACCGTAACAACAACACTCAACGGAACGAAAGCATTGTAGTCTGCGCCCATGAGCGCACCAATGCGGCGCACGATTGTCATCATGGCCAAAGCCAGTGAAGCCGTGACCGGGCCGCGCATGATCCATTTGAACAATCTGCTTTTCACAACGCGATCCGGCCACGAAACGCCGAAGAAGGCCACAGCATAGGCCATGACCACTACCAATCCGCCGACAAGCACGTTGATGATAGTCGCCAGCCCCCAAAAGAAAAATGGATACTGGGCGGCAAGCGCGGAACCGTACAGCAGATATGGGAACGATCCGAGTGCGGGAGCCGTCGCGCCAGCCATCAAATACAACATGCGGCGGCGGCCGGAACGGGTCAACATGCGCGAATAGGCGCGCGCGAAATTGATTCCCGCCCAGACCATCGCCGCCACGTAGTAGACGGTGAAAACTTCGACCCATAGAGTCCGCTGAAGATGTGGAGCCGGCTTCCCGTCCGGAACGAGCGGGCCCAGTAAAAGCCCAAAGGCCAGCAGAAGCAAAAATCCTGCCGAGATCGCGTACATAAAACGAACGGCGAAACGTCGGCGGCCGCGCGAAGGACGCCCGGCGGTCACCAGCACTGCGTCTGAAAGATGTAGATAAGAAGCAGGGAGGAAAACGATCCCAATCCATTGCAGGCGGAGCAATGCATCAATCCCCCAGTTTGGAATGGATTTATTTTGAAGCGCCTCGGTCGTAAAGACGACCACGACACACATCAAAATGATTGCGAAGGATCGCGCTACACGGTCACGTAAATTGAAGGAAAGGGAATAGAGAAATAACGAGAACGCCGTGATGGCGATTCCCGCCGTAAGGATCTGGTTGAGTGTTTGGATCCCCACCAGTAAATTGTCAGTCCAACCGTTAAACATAAAGCCTTCCCAAAAAACGCTCTATTTCAATGCCCTCGCAAAGAATAGAGCGACGTCTTGCGTCAAATAATAATGGTCATTATACCCGCAGAATTCGTATCCATGTTTCTGGGCGAGGCGGATAGCCGGTTGATTTTTGGACTGCATTTCAATGAATAACCTGCGGTGACCGCGATTCAAAGCCCATTCCTGTGCGGCATTCAACAGCCCACTAGCGACGCCGCGACGCCTCCACTCGGGCGCGACCACCAGATCGGTCACCCACGCGACCGACGCGGGATGTTCCGTCAGACAGATATACCCAACCGGTTCTGCGGTCGAGACGGCGGTCAGGAACAAGGCTTTGCGCGTCCAATCATCCGCCAGAGAAAAGGGATTATTTGGGTAGGTTAAAGTAATTGGCCGAGGCAGGCGCACATCGCGGAACGTGGCGACGATTTGCCCGGTCTCGCGACGCAACTCCAGCTGCCAAACGTATTCGCTTGAAATGGAATGATCCATACCCATCAGGCGTGGAAGGTCGGCTTGGATCACAGGACGGATTTGAACGGTTGCAGACATATTTCCTTATGAATTTGGAATAACACGGATCGGAATAATGCAGGGCGGCAATGACTGTCCCTGATTATCAGTGACCACGATGCGCAGTTGATAATCTCCGGGAGTCAACGCGGTTGTATCCCATGAACCCAAAGATTCGTTGACCTTAATTTTGCGGTCTGCTGAAATCGTGGCCCAGGTATCAGAGTTAAGCGGAGCGACTTCATATTTGTAAAAACCAAAGTTGGGAATATTGACGGTTCCCTGAATATCAATCGTCCCTTTCACTTCGGCGCCGGGTTTTGGCGAAGTGATGATCAATTGATTCTCCACACAACCGCTGGCATTCCCCAGGGTGGGAGCCGGGCGCGGCGTCAGCGCGATCTGCGTTGCCAATTCAGGTGAGATCGTCCCGGTCGGAGTCGCCAGCAAGTCGAGAGTCGCTGTGGGGATGAAATACGACGCGGGCAAACTGGGGATCACAAATGAGGCCGTGAACAATTCCCCACAAAACAAAAGAAGAACGATCACCAGGAATGCAAACGAGCGCGTCATACGTTGAAGGGCGAATTCCCGCTCCAGGCTGTACATCGCGCGCCGCCATTCATTCCACGAATGCCACAACCAGCGGAAAGCAAAAAGCCCGCCAATTGCCAGCCCAATATAGATCAGCACTTCGTAAGTGCCGAGGAATTTATAGATAGGCGCCATATAAGAATCGTTTGCTTACAACTGCCGCAAAACGCCTCGGATCAATTTTTCCATCTTCGGCGTAATCACTTTTCCCGCTTCGATCACCTCTTCGTGGGTTGTGACTGTCGAGCCATCCAGATTGGCCTTGTTGCTGATGCCGGAGAAACCAAGCACGCGCAAACCGCCGTGCCGCGCGACAATGACCTCGGGGACTGTGGACATCCCCACCGAGTCTGCGCCAGCCAGACGAAGAAAACGCAAATCTGCCGGACCTTCAAACGAAGGCCCGCTTAACCCGGCGTAGACTCCCTCTCGGAGCGTGATCTTCTCTTTCTTTGCCACGCCGCGCGCCAGATCACACAAAGCGCGGTCATAAGGCTGACTCATATCAGGGAAGCGAGGGCCAATTTCATCATAATTAGGGCCCATCAGGGGATTGTGTCCCATCATGCCGAGGAAATTAAGGTGGTCTGTGATGAGCATTACATCACCGGGGATAAACTCCGGGTTCACGCCGCCCGCCGCGTTGGTCACGATCATCGTCTCGATACCGAATCGTTGCATGACGCGAATCGGCAGAGTGACTTGCGCCATGGTATAGCCCTCATAAAAGTGAATGCGTCCCTGCATGACAAAGACAGTTTGTCCTTCAAGTTCACCGATGATAATACGCCCCGCGTGACCGAAGACCGTCGAAACCGGAAAATGAGGGAGTTCGCCAAACGGAATGACGTCGGGCGTTTGAACGGAGTTGGCGAGGTCGTTCAGGCCGGAGCCTAAAATAATCGAAACGCGCGGCCGATACGAGGTCCGGGATTGAAGCGTTTTGACAATCTCATCAATTTGATCCAAAGAAAAGTGGGCGCTCATGAATACCTGTCGAAAGATATGTTGTCTGCGCGTCGGGCGCGATCCCCATAAAGCGGAATTAGCGCGGTGATTATATCAGAAATCAAAGTCTGAATTTACAATCGGCTATCAAATATTTTTAAGGTCATTCAAAAGGTAGAAAAAAACGGCCTCTTATGCTATGCTATGGAGGACTTTATGAAAAAAGGTGCGGTTGTCATCAAAAATTCAGCCTGTAGCTCGACCGCGGGACGGGAGCCAGTCGAGACTGGATACTGGCTGTCGCGGGGGCCTATCCAAAACGGGGAATGACAGAATGAAGTCTTCACGTTTCGGCTTCACACCTCAAGAGCACCATATTTCGGCGTTGCCTTCGGCTTTCGCCAGCATTGCAGTCTTGGCAATCACGATCTTCGCCGGCGTTTTCTTGTGGCCGATAGATCAGATCAGAGCGTCATTGCTGGTCACGGTGGGATTGGCAGGGATTCTCTATCTGTTCGTCTTCAATTTTGTTCTGATCCCAGCCATCAACTTGTATCCCGGCATCGGGTGGATGAATGCCATCGTGACTTCGCTGGGCCTGGCGATTCTCACTTACACCATCCGCGACCGACTCGATATCTATATCGGCATTCTTTTGATCCTGGCGGTTATCACTAATTCGATCATTGCCGGCCGAGCTCCGTCTTATTTTCTCGTCATAGCGACGACGATCCTGACTCTGATCATCCGGCGATATTATATCGGCGATATAGCAGAATGGACTTTTCATCTCGGCCTGGCTGTTCTCTCTGCCATTATTATCGAGACAGTCCGTCAACTTAAGAACGTATCAATTGACCATATTCGCAGACTCGAGATCATCACAGACTTTGGCCGCCAGATCGCGTCCACCATTGACCGAAAGGAAGTCCTGGCGCTTCTGAGTGTCGCTTTCCGAAACGCGGTGGAGGCGGATACTTATTTTGTCGGCATTCGCGAAGGAGACGAATTGCGTCTCGAATTGGTCTACGATGATGGTGAGTCCTACGAGAATCAGCGCGTCAAATTGGACGGCACGCTTTCCAGCTGGGTGGTGAACAATCAGCAAAGTCTTTTTCTTCCCGACCTTCGAAAGGAAGTGGAACTTCCCGGCGTCCGCCTTGTCCTGGCGGGAAAGCACAAGACCAGCCTGTCGTGGATGGGAGTGCCGATCAAAAGCGGAACGATTGATGGCATCATGTCCATTGGCTCCTACCGACCCAACGCTTTCGACAAAGCGGATCTCGAATTGCTGTCCAACCTGGCGCAATATACAACGCAGGCTCTGCACAACACCTATCATCACGAAGAGGTGGAACTCCGCTCACAACTCGACAGCCTGACGGGAGTTTACAATCATGGTCAGTTTCTCCGCCTATTGAGGGAGCAAGCGGACCAAGCCATTGAAAGAAAACAACAACTCAGCCTCATCATGCTGGATGTGGATCACTTCAAACAATACAATGACACATACGGCCATCTCGTCGGTGATGAAGTCCTAACCAGCCTATGTCAGACAATCAAACAGCACATCAAAAGCACAGATACGGTTGGGCGCTGGGGCGGCGAGGAGTTTTCCATTTCATTGCCAAACACCAACGCTGCGCAAGCGCGGCAGATCGCGGAGCGAATTCGCGAAACGATGGCGGTATTCACGATTCACGGCATGAATCAAAAAACGATCCCTGTCCCAACGGTCAGCCAGGGACTGGCATTATTCCCGGATGAAGCAAACGAAATCATCAAGCTGATTGATCTTGCGGATCAACGCCTCTATGTCGCAAAGAGCCGCGGGCGGAATCAGATCGAACCCGATTCTGCCGAATGGGCAAAATCAAAAAGAGGCGAGAACAAATAGAAGCCCGGCCACGCGAGCAGGCCTCTACTTTTATTGCAAAACATCTGCAAACACAGCGACTGTTTTATCCACCGCCTTGTCATCAATCCAATAATGCGTCACAAGCCGGAAACGGCGTTCGCCGCTGGCGTGAACCAGAATTCCTTTTGTCTTCATTTTCTCTTCGATCTGCGATGTGGACAATTTCACGCCTGGCGCAAGGTTGAAGAAGATCATATTTGTGGCAGGCGTCCCCGCGTCGAGGATAATGTTCCGGTTCTCACTCAGACCTTCAGCCAGATTCCGCGCCCGCGCGTGATCCTCGCTCAATCGTTTCGTCATTTTCTCGAGCGCCACAATTCCGGCCGCGGCTAACACTCCGGCCTGACGCATCCCTCCACCCAGCATTTTGCGCATACGGTTCGCGCGCTTGATGAATTCTCTATCTCCACATAGCACCGACCCGACCGGCGCACATAGACCTTTGCTCAAACAAAACGTGACCGAATCGACCGGCCCGGCCAATTCTTTGGCCGAGACATTCAGTGCGGCCGCGGCATTGAACAACCGCGCGCCGTCTAGATGAACTTTTAATCCGCGCGCGTGAGCAAAGTCCGCGACCTGCCGAATATATTCGGGAGTCTGAACCGTCCCACCGCAACGATTATGCGTGTTCTCGAGGCAGATCAATCGCGTGATCGGATCGTGAGGATCGTCGGGGCGGATGGCCGCCTCAATGTCCGAAAGAAGAAGCGAGCCGTCAGGCTGATTATCCAGTTGATGCGAATGGACTCCGCCAAGCACTGAAATTCCTCCTGCTTCAAACAGGAACGTGTGATTCTTTTTTCCAAGGATGACCTCATCGCCGCGCTGACAATGAGAAAGAATACCGGCCAGATTGCCCATCGTGCCCGAAGGGACGAACAGCCCGGCCTCCTTGCCCATCATGTCTGCGGCCATCTCCTGCAAGCGATTGACGGTTGGGTCATCGCCAAAAACGTCATCGCCGACTTCGGCTTTCGCCATGGCCTCGCGCATTTCAGGCGTGGGTTTGGTGACAGTGTCGGAACGAAGGTCAATGAATTCCATTTTCAGTTTTCCTTTCGCAAATTATCCAGCGCGCGTTGTAACTCCGGCGGCAATGAGGCCTCAAATTGCTGTGCGTGTTTTCCGTTCGGCAAGGCAATCTTCAATCGGTATGCATGGAGAAAATGACGACCAATTGGGATGGACGATTTCTTTTTTCCGTAAACTTCATCGCCGACAATCGGGCATCCTAAAAACGCACAATGCAAACGAATTTGATGTGTCCGACCGGTCAACGGACGAAACTCAAGCAGAGTGTGATTCTGAAAAGACTCAACGGTTTTGTATTCGCTGATCGCCTCACGGCCTTTGCCTTCACGCACAATCGCCATCTTCTTACGATGCCTCGGATCACGGCCAATTGCGGTCTCTACGCGGCCCGATGGAGTTGGAGGTCTGCCGTCCACCAGCGCGAGATACGTCTTTTCGACTTTTCGCAAACGGAATTGATCCTGCAACCAGCGATGGGCTTGATCGTTTTTCGCAAGAACGATCAGGCCTGAAGTATCTTTATCGAGCCGATGCACGACGCCGGGGCGTTCTTCGCCGCCGATGCCTTCAATGTCGGGGTCATAACCCAACACCGCGTGAACTAACGTTCCCGAATCGTGCCCCGCGGCGGGATGAACCACCATCCCGGCAGGTTTGTTGATCACGATCAAATCTTCATTTTCAAAAACAACATCGAGCGGAATATCTTCCCCCACCAAACCTGTCGGCGCGGGCGGAGGGATGCGAACTTCAACCAACGCGCCGCGCCCCAGCATCTGCCCGGACTTCTTTGCGGGCGTACCGTTCACGCGGACAAGACCATCTTTGATCAATGCCTGCAGGCGAGCGCGGGAAAAATCGGGCAACGACTCAACTAAAAAGTGGTCGAGCCGTTCCTCGTCCGGCCTTTGGAAGCGGAAGGTAAAAACTTCTTCAGTCACAACTCCGTACTCGTCGTCTGAGCCGCGGCCTTTTGATCGGCGCGCTCTTTGAGCCAGACACCCAGCAACAATACGACCACGCCCACCGAAATGGACGAGTCGGCTATGTTGAAAACCGCAAAGGTCCCAATCGAAATAAAATCGGTGACTTTGCCCATCATCAAACGGTCAACCAGGTTGCCCGCCGCGCCGCCCAATTGCAGGCCCATTGCCAAACGCAGAGTCCAATCATTGGATTCCACGCGCGGGTAGTAATAAAAAATGGCAATGATGACGAGGATTGCCAGAATGGTAAAAACGGTGTTGCCGTTTTGAAACGATCCAAACGCCGCGCCGCTGTTCGACCAGTGAACGATGCGCGCATACGGGCTGAGCCAGCTCAACCAATCAGGAAGCCACGTACCCATAAACGGAATGTTCGTCCGCACCAGCCATTTTGTCCATTGATCGAGCGCGACGATCGCGCCGCCCAATCCAAGCAGAACTGTATAATCACGGAAATACCGATTCAAATGTACACCTCAACGAAAAATTTGCGCGCCCTATTGTACCCCACTACTTGATGAAGACCCGCGGCACCCGCGCGCTGATGTTGGTCATCACTTCATATTCATTCGTGCCGGCCCATTCGGCGAGATCCTCGGCAGTGATCCCGTCCCCTAACAAAATCACCTCATCGCCGACCCTTACATCATCGTCTCCAACGTTGACCATAAATTGATCCATGCAGATGCGTCCGACTTGTGGATATATTTTTTCTTTGATGACAACACGCGCCTGATTGGTCATGCGACGAAAATATCCATCCGCGTATCCACATGGGATCGTCACGATTCGCACGGGACCCTCGGCCTGCCACAACGACCCATAACTGACCGGCCGCCCGGGCTTGGTGATTTTGGAGTACACCACTTTCGAGCGCCAAGTCAACGCGGGCTTCACCTCAACTGTTCGTTGTGCGTCGCGCCCAGGATAGACTCCATAAAACATAACGCCTGGTCGCACCATATCGAAATGACTCTCAGGCAGATTCAAAATCGCACCGGAGTTCGCCATGTGACGAATCGGCGGACGCGGCGCGCTCCGCTTTTCGTAAATATGCAGGACATCATTGAATCGTTCCAACTGCAATTTTGCGTGAGTGAGATCACGCGCTTCTGAATTTGCGAAGTGAGAAAAGATTCCTTCAATGTTCAAGTGGCTACACGCCAGAGATTTTTCGATGAATGGTTCGGCTTCATATTCGTGAACACCAATGCGTTCCATGCCAGTATCAATTTTGAGATGAACTTTGAGACGCTTGCGGGTTGAGGACGCCATTTGTTCGGCGGCCAGCAAAAGGTCCAATGAAGACGCGGCGAGGGTTAAATCATATTGAAAGAATTGCGGAATCTGTTCAGGCAGAGTCCCGCCCATCACAAGAATCGGTTTATCAATCCCGAGTTCGCGCAAACGGATTCCTTCTTCAAGAATCGCCACGCCCAGATAATCCGCGTACGGCGCAATGTACGGCGCGACCTCATCCACACCGTGCCCATATGCATTGGCTTTGACCACGGCCATCACTTTCGCTGGCGCGACATGGACGCGAATATTCTCAAGATTTTGTTTCAGGCGAGGCAAATTGACTTCAAGGTAGGTTGGGCGCATACAACCATTTTAAAACGTAATGCGTGATACGTAAACTGCAATTGCGTATCACGCATTACGAATTACGTTAAATGTCTAATGCCACGCGCCCAGGATCGCGCCCATCAAGACGAACGTGACCAGATGGTTGCCTGCTTCAAGCATCCATGCGGTCAGTTGGTTCGCAAACAATTTGTTGGTCAAACTGGAGGGCGCAACAAAGCCCAGCCACAAGAAAAAACCGGCCAGCGCGCCGGACACGAGTGTGTGGCCACCTGTCATGCTCCCCATTGCATTGACCATGAGAGACATGAAGATGGCTTGTACAAACGAAGCCAGGATGGTCAACCCCCAAAGCATTCCCATGTTTTGTGAACCTGGGCCATCCTCTTCTGATTTTCCAATTGCCTTCCACCACATTGGGAAAAATGTTTTGCGGCTAAACCAGATGGAACCCACGATCATGGAAGCCACAACGCAGACAATCACACCTAACCAGTTAATGCTTGAGAAATCCATTCGAGCCTCCTTTGGCGAATTGGATCGGCGCGCCGATCACTTTCTATTTTATCAGAACATTAGTTCTAGTCAAGTCTTTTCAATGAATAAAAATCTTTCCGCTGATCTCAGCAAAGATCAAGGCAATTCTAGATTTTCCCTGCTACATAGTCCAGCACATCAATCTTCGTCAGGATTCCAGTAGGCTTATTGCCATCCACTACGATCAACGCAAAGCCCTGCGTCAACGTTGACATTGCATTATCAAGAGGTGTATCGGGCGGAAAAACGCCTTTGGCTTCCTGCACAAGCGAATCAATCGGCTCATCGTGACTGTGACGATGACCATCCAACATATGATTCAGCAAGTCTACTTCTTCGATGGTCCCGGCCAACGAGCCATCCGATTTGAGCACCGGCATTTGCGAGATCGCGTTCTGACGCATCATCGCCATGACTTTGCGCATGGAGTCCCCCAATGTAGCCGTGTACAACACTTTATTTTGTTTCGCCAACAGTAAATCGCCAAGCGTAACTTCGCCAAATTCCATTTCGAGGAAGCCGTTCTCGCGCATCCATTTGTTATCATAGAACTTTGAAAGATAGCGCGAGCCGCTATCGGGGAAGATCACCACTGCCAATCGGTCCGCTCCGAGATTGCGGCAATATTTCATCGCGCCGGCCAGCGCGGACCCAGACGAACCGCCTGCAAAAATTCCCTCCTGCCGCACCAGTTGACGCGCCCACAAAAAAGACTCGCGGTCATTGACGCGCACAATTTCATCCACTACGTTGATATCCGTGGTGGATGGGAGAAAATCCTCACCGATCCCCTCCACCTTGTAGGTCTTGGGATATGCACCTTCAGGAATTTTCCCCTTGTTTTTCCAGATTTCATAAAGGATCGAACCTTCAATATCCACGCCAACAATGCAGACTTTTGGATTCTTCGATTTGAGATAACGCCCAATTCCAGAGATGGTCCCGCCAGTGCCCATGCCGATGATGACATCCGTGACTTTCCCGTCAGTCTGATCCCAAATCTCAGGGCCGGTGGTCATTACGTGGGTTTGAGGATTATCGGGGTTGTGATATTGATTTGCCAAAATTGCATTGGGAGTTTCGCGCGCAAAGCGTTTCGCAACTTCATAATACGAGCGCGGGTCTTCCGGCGCGACTGCGGTGGGCGTAATGACGACCTTTGCTCCATACGACCGCAACAATTGAATCTTCTCATTGGACATTTTATCGGGCATCACGAAGATCGTTTTATAACCTTTGAGTGCCGCGGCGATGGCCAAACCCACACCGGTGTTGCCCGATGTAGCCTCAACCACCGTCCCACCCGGCTTGAGTTCGCCGCGCTTCTCGGCCTGCTCGATGATGTTCAGCCCGACGCGGTCTTTGGTCGAGCCGCCGGGATTCAGCAATTCCAGTTTCGCGTATAGTGGACACGGCAGATCGTGGGCAATCCTCCCCAACCTGACCAGCGGTGTTTGACCGATGGCCCCCAATATATTATCGTAAACTCGTTTTGTTTCAGAAACGGGCAGACCTGTCATTCATTCTCCTTTGGCTGGGGCAATTTTACCAGCGAGCTGCTACAAGCGGGCATGAACTCATCAAAAAACTCCCGCCGGTAACTTCGACGGGAGTTGCATTGTTTTCCAAAGACCTAATAAATCGGCAGACTGGTATCCACTTCTCTTGCCCAGGCGTTGATGCCGCCTTTCAGATTCTTCACTTTCTTGAATCCAGCGCTGGCCAATAATTCCAGCGCCCGCGCGGAGCGAGTCCCTGATTTGCAGAACACGACCATGTCTTCTGCTGAGTCGAGCTCAGAAAGCCGCGCCGCCAACGTTCCCAGCGGAATATTAACTGCATTTGGCAAAGCCGAAATCTCCAACTCATGCGGCTCACGGACGTCCAGCAATTTCAAATGATTCTGCTTGAGCCGCGCGGCGAGTTCGGGCGCGGTGATGTCCCAGCCTGCGCCAGCCGATCCTTCGTCGTGGTCATGGCTGGGGACGCCGCAAAATTCTTCGTAATCTATCAACTCTTTGATGTCAGCGTTCGGTCCGCATACGCGGCAATTGGGATTCTTCTTCAACTTCACAAAATCGAACGACATGTCGAGCGCGTTGTAAAGCAGGAGTTTTCCGATCAGCGGCTCGCCGATGCCGAGCAAAACTTTCAGCGCCTCGGTCGCCTGGATCGTTCCAATTGTGCCGGGCAAAACGCCGAGCACGCCGCCCTCCGCACATGAAGGGACCAGTCCCGGCGGAGGCGGCTCGGGGAAGAGACAGCGATAGCACGGGCCTTCCTTTGCATAGAAGACACTGACCTGTCCATCGAAACGATAGATCGAGGCATACACATTCGGCTTGCCGAGAAACACAGCCACGTCGTTGGTCAAGTAGCGGGTTGGGAAATTGTCGGTTCCGTCGAGCAAAATATCATAGTCCCGCGCGATGCGCATGGCATTTTCCGAAGTGAACGGCTCATTATACACATCCACTTCGATATCAGGATTCAAATCCACAAGTTTTGCCTTCGCGCTTTCGACTTTCAATTTGCCGACCGTGGATGTTCCATGGATCACCTGACGTTGCAGATTCGACGAATCGACCACATCGTAATCCACGAGTCCGATGCGACCGATGCCGGCCGCCGCCAAATACAACGCGACCGGCGACCCCAGCCCGCCCGTGCCAATGATGAGCGCCGACGAGCCTTTCAATTTGCGCTGGCCTTCAAGACCCACTTCGGGAATCAAAAGATGGCGCGAGTAGCGCAAAATTTCATCACGAGTTAAACCAGGAAGCATATCTCTCTCTCACTTTTTCATCACAAAGGACACGAAGTACACAAAGGTTAAAAATCTTGACTCACTTTCTTCCTTCGTGACCATTGTGCCCTTCGTGTTTAATTTCTTTTCCACCAGCAATCGAAGGGATCAGAATCACGCGCGCATTTTCATCCAGCGGAGTGTCCAGTCCCTGCAAATCCTTGATGTTGTTTTCGCCGACGAACAGATTCACAAACGGGCGCAGTTCTCCGTCGCCGCTGTAAAGATGCGGCTTCAACGCGGGAAATTTCTGCGTCAGGTCAGCCATCGCTTCCGCGATGCTCGCGCCGCGCACGGAGACCTCGGCCAGCCCGTTTGTGTAACTTCGCAAAGGCGTTGGTATTTTTAACGTTGCCACAATAAACCTCTTCAAGCCATGATTTCAGGCTGGGTGAAGGTTGAATCTATTTTATCCTTCACCCAGCCACATTTCAACAGCCTAGGCCGGGACAGGGTCACAACCCTGCCGCTCGGCAACCGCCTCACACGTCGAAGCGGAGAGAATCTCGACCGAGCCGGCCTGCGAGAATGGTTGCATGAAATTCTCAATATATTGTTTGTCTTCCGCCTCGACGATCAACACAAAAGTGTGCTGACCATCAATCACAGCATCGCCGAGAATATCCACGCCGAACTTGCGTGCATTTTTCTTATCCACATGCTGGACCAGCATCTGGCCCATTTCAGGATCCTTGGCCGGGCAGGTTTCCGGACAGTGCTGATGGCGAACGAAATATAGAGACATTTGAAACTCCTTCTTATTGTGTCACTCTGAGGGAGCCATTTCGCAGGCGACCGAAGAGTCTAATATCTAACAGGCAAGACCCTTCGCTACGCTCAGGGTGACACGGGTGATGTAATATGAATTTTCTCTTCCACGAACTGTGAACGATCTTCGATCAGTCGCCACGAGCGACTCTCAACAGCTTTGCCAGATTGCACGCTCGTGATGATGTATGAGAAAAATGGTTGTGCCCACTCGCGATCAAATTCCGAGGGACGATTCGGATGATCGGGATGCGAGTGGAATACACCGATCAGACTCAGATTCAGGCGATCTGCTTCCATCTCAGCCTTCAAATAATCTTGAGGCGTGATCAAATAACGATTGTGCCGCGCCGCGTCTTCGCGCGAATTCGACAGCGGGAAGATGGCCTGCACTACGCGCTCCGCTTCATCTGCGCCAAGCAAAAAACCGGCGCCTTCTTCCGGATAAGCCTGCTCGCCATGCAAGTGAATTTGACTCAGGACATCTTTGGAAAGTCGCAGGGTCACTTTCCCTCCCACAGGGCCTTGTCGCTCAAATACTTGTAGCCCGCATCGGGGAAGATTGTGACGACGACGCCTTCCTTTAATTCTTCCGCGACTTTCAACGCCGCGACCATCGCCGCGCCGGATGAGATTCCAACGAACAAACCTTCTTCGCGCGCCAAGCGACGAACCATTTCGTGCGCCGCCTCAGTCCGCACCTCGAGCGTTTCGTCCGCAAAAGACGGATCATAAATCCCGGGTTTGATCGCGGACGGCATGTGTTTGAGTCCTTCGAGTCCGTGAAAGGGCGCATCCGGTTGAAAGGCGATGATCTTTACGGTAGGCAATTGCTCGCGCAAGTAACGGCCTGTTCCCATCAACGTACCTGACGTCCCAAGCCCGGCCACAAAGTGAGTGACCTTCTCATTCGCTTGATTCAGAATTTCGGGGCCGGTGGTTTGATAATGCGCCTGCCAATTGGCCGGGTTGTTGTATTGATTGGCATACCAATACAAGTCTGGCTTTTCAGCGGCCATTTCGCGCGCTTTCAAAATCGCGCCATCCGAGCCTTCGGATGGATCGGTCAATATGATCTCGGCACCGAGGGCCCGTAAGATCGTGATCCGCTCCGGGCTGGCGTTGGCAGGAACGCAGAGCGTCACCGAGATTCCCAGCGCCGCGCCGAAGGTTGCATACGAAATGCCCATGTTGCCCGATGTTGAGTCAAGCAAACGTTTGCCGGATGTAAGTTCGCCGCTGTCGAGGGCCGCGCGAATAATGTTGAGCGCGGGCCGGTCCTTGACAGAGCCGCCCGGGTTGAACCATTCAGCCTTGGCAAAGACCTGAATTTGGCGCGGCAGGTTTCGGGTCACGCGATGAAGCGGAAGCAGAGGCGTGTTCCCCACCAAAGATTCGAGTCCTGTCGTTTCATTGAATTGGATTTTGGGTATTTGCGTCAGTGTCATGAATCTCCAAACAAAAAGCCAACGAAAACAAAAAGGACGCGTGCAGGCGTCGCGCGATTCGATTTGTTTCGAATGCGGAGTCGCACACCGTCCTTCAAGTTCGTTGGCTATCGGCTTCTTGAAGAGGCGGCGTTACGAGCCCCGCCTCAGACACAAGCAATAGTTAGTAATCATCATTGGAATTTCCTAGATATTTATGATAGATATTCTACAAAATTTGCCAGATTTGTCAAGATTAACGGTAAAAAAACTAATTGAATTCTCACCCACCCGAGATCGAGGCCAGCAACATAATTTGATCATCTTCGTTGATTTTGGTCTTCAGGCCTTTTAAATCTCGAATGTTTTGACTGTTGACAAAGATGTTGATATGGCGGCGTATCTTACCATTCGAATCAAAAACATGAAACTTGAGCGCAGGATACCGAGTAACAGCGTCCTGCAAAGCCTCAAGCACCGTCGCGCCATGCACAACGGCTTGCGGCTGGTTATTGATGTAGTATCGCATCAACGCACCGACTTTTAGAACGGCCATGAGTTAATTGTAGTCTGTTCGCAGCAAAATGGAAGTCTCTCTTTCCAAACCAAACAGTAGCCATACCACAAGCAATCTCAACGGTGACATTCGATCCATATTGCTGTAATCGTTGAGAAATAAAACCAATATGTAGATTCTTTCCGAATGGAAGAGCCTCGATGAAAAAATAATAATTAAAGGCAGGTCGCTAAAATCAAAGACCGCCAGATTTTATCCGGCGGTCAAAGATCAGAATGAGTAGCGGGGGCAGGACTTGAACCTGCGACCTTCGGGTTATGAGCCCGACGAGCTGCCACTGCTCCACCCCGCATCGAAGCCCGCAGAATATACCAGATTACCAAATCAACGTCAAGCGTTGTCATTATTGAAAGCATTCATCATTGTTATGCAGTAACATGGGAGAAAACAGAATGTTAAAGGCTAGTACATACGGTTGACAAAATTTGTTAAGATTTGGTGTATAATGCGCCTACTGCCCGCACAACTTAGAATAGATAAAGATAATAGATTTCATCATGATCTTTGCAATCATCCTGAACACACATGACTGATTCTCTCCTGGTCATCGAAGGACGACACGCCGACATCCCTTCTTTCTCAACTGAATTGCAGAAGAAAGGATTTGAAGTTCATACTGTCACCAGCGGCAGTGTGGGCGTATCGCGTTTGGAAAAGATCAACCCAAGTCTTGTGGTTGTCAATGCCGCATCACTGCGAAGCACCGGTCTGCGCATCTGCCAATCCCTGCGCGCGAAAAACTCAAAATATCCCATCATTCTTGTTCTTGCCAAAGAAGCAAAAGTTGGAAAAGATTTGGCGGATGCAGTATTGGTCTTGCCTTTCACTGTTCAGAAACTGGCTAATCGCATCAAGCCGCTGCTTCCCGGCGATGGAAAAAACGTTTTGCACGTCGGCCCGATTCGCCTCGACGTGGAACATCGCCGCGTGAAATGTCTCGGCAAGAATACCAAACTCACGCCGCGGCTTGTAACCCTCCTTCAAATTCTGATGGACAAACACGGAGAAGTCGTGGAGCGCGAAGCCCTGTTCAAAAAGGTGTGGGAAACAAACTACACAGGCGATACGCGCACGCTGGATGTCCACATCTCATGGCTCAGGCGCGCCATTGAACTCGATCCCCTCAAACCGAAATTCCTGAAAACGATGCGCGGCGTTGGATACCGCTTAGACGTTTAGGGCGACCGAAGTGGTCGCCCTTTTTGATGTAGTATAATAACAGAACATTAATTCTATACCCGCCACGGTTCCCATCATGGACAACAAGATTTACTTCGGCGACAATCTGAAAATACTAAAAAAACTGCCCAGCGAGTCAGTTGATCTTATCTATATAGACCCACCGTTCAATACTAAGAAGACGCAAAAGAGAACCACCATTCGAACGATTCAAGATCCTGGCGGAGATCGAAAGGGATTTAAAGGCAATACTTACCGAACCATAAAAGTCGGAACTCAAGAATACGATGATAATTTTGATGCTTATATTGACGGTTTTCTGAGGCCCAGACTTCGAGAAGCTTATAGAATCTTGAAGCCCACTGGAAGCCTGTATTTTCATATCGACTATCGCGAGGCACATTATTGCAAGTTACTTCTAGATCATATTTTCGGGAGGGAGGGTTTCCTCAACGAAATTATTTGGGCCTATGACTACGGAGGTAGGCCACGGTCAAAGTGGCCCGCGAAGCATGACAATATTTTGTTTTACGCAAAAAACCCCAGAAACTATGTCTTCAATCGCGAAGATATAGACAAGGAACCCTATATGGCTCCTGGTTTAGTAGGACCTGAAAAAGCCGAGAAAGGCAAAATGCCCACAGACACATGGTGGGCATTGTATACAGGCACAAACGAGCCAAAATCACCATCTGATACTTGGTGGATTCATTTCGCAAGAAATAGATACCAAACCGATGTTTGGGTTGCCTCTAAGCGACAACCTACAGGTCAGAATGATATATGGTGGCAGACAATAATTCCCACAGGAAGTAAAGAAAGATTGGGTTATCCCACTCAAAAGCCTAGAAAACTGATCGACCGAATTGTAAAAGCCTCTTCTTATGAAGGAGACGTGGTATTGGATTTTTTTGCAGGCAGTGGGACAGTTGGAGAAAGCTGTCTAGAACTGAACAGAAACTTCATTCTTATCGACAACAACAAATCTGCATTAGAGGTAATGGCAAAGAGATTCTCTGGCGCAAGTAACATTCAGTGGATAGACTTTGATCCTAACCCTTTTCAAACAAAAGATACTAAACCCGAGACCCAAAAGCCTCAGCAACCCAAACAGAAGATGAGCAGTGAGTTTATTATGCTCGCAGGAGTAGCAAATCACTTACAAGAAGCCCTAGGGGAAAGTAATGACCTATGGGAATACAGTCCTTTTGAATGGGTGCTACACTTGTCACCAAGGCAAAAAGGTAAGTTAGCGGGAGACCTCATCCGATATTGGCTTAACAGCAAAGGATTGCAGCTTGACCCAGTCAAAGACTCAAGTGAGATGATCTCGCTAAATGGTCTTCGATTCGCGATCAAGTTTTCAACCCTTTGGACAAATGGCATCTATAAATTTCAACAGATTCGGCCCAAGGGTTTCGATTATCTAATTTGCTTAGGCATTTCTCCTTTCGATGCACATTGTTGGGTTTTTGAACGAAAGTATGCAATCATGCATGCTACACCTCAACACAAGAGCGCAAAAGGGGCTGAATACTGGATGGCGGTCCATCCAAATGAACCCGAAGAGTGGATCACCATTCATGGCGGAACTTTAGATCAAGCTTACAAGGTCCTCAAGAATCTGACAAGGAGGTAGTTCTGGATGTCGCAAAATAGCACTGACTCAGAATTTGATCTCCTAGCATCAGCGGCCAATTTTATTCGAGGGGAGTTCCAAAAAGACTCGTCGCCTTGGGCGGGTAGCGCTTTTGAATGGGTATTATCCTTACCTTCAGCATCGAAAGGAAAGCTCGGAAAACGATTAGTATATCAATGGTGTGCACTGAAGGGTCTTTCGGTGGATGGTAGCTCCGATTCTGATGCCGACATGTTAATCAATGGCCACAAAGTAGAGGTGAAGTTCTCAACTTTATGGGAGACGGGAATATATAAATTCCAACAAATTCGCGATCAGAATTATGAATACTGCATTTGTCTCGGAATCTCGCCATTCGAAGCTCATTGTTGGGTTGCAAGCAAGACCTTACTAAAGAAAAATGTCATAGGCCATATGGGACAACATACAGGCTCTGCCGGACAAGAAACAGCTTGGTTCTCCGTGAATCCTAGTAATCCACCAGCATGGCTGGCGCCATTTGGGGGAACACTTGCACGGGCTTACCTTGTTCTGAAGGGTTTAAGCCACAAGAGGAAATAAATCACCCACCTTCGCATGACGCTAATTATCGTCTAAAGCTAGTAATGAATGTCCACAGTCGTGCCGTAGCCGCGATTGTAAAGCGCGTCCACTTTGTGCGGCGGGAGCGCCCAGCGGAAAAGCCATTTGGCTTCACTGGTGCGCATGTTGACACAGCCGTGACTCATCGGTGTGCCAAAATTCTCATGCCAATATGTGCCGTGAAAGGCGTGGCCCGCGTCGGTAAAGAAACACGTCCATGGGACGCCGGGCAGTTCATAATCGTCCGCGCCTGCGAAGAGATTGCCGTTGCCCATGTGCTTGGACGGCATTTTTTCCTGAATATGGAATTGGCCTTTTGGCGTGGTGGTTGAAATTCCGTTTGCTCCTCCACCGCGGCCCGGAATTCCAGATGAGATGTTGGTCTGGAATACGATTTTGTCATATTCATACGCGTTCAACGTCTGCGTTGTCAGATTAACTTCAATACGTTTGTTCTCCCATGAAATTTCAGGAGAAATCGGGTCGAGGGACTCCGGCGGCACCTGGCGTAAATGAAGCGTGGACACATAATACGTGCCGGCGAGTTCATCGAAGACGCGGTACCACGTCTGCCCATCCGGGCCTTCCTCGATGGCTTCAATCCAGTGGACCGACTCGTAGTAAAGGCGGAAATCCAGGGGGCGCCATCCATAGGTTTTGGTGTGGCGCCATGGCTGAGTGAAAGGAACGGTAACTTCTGCGATCAGCCGCTTCCCCTCCGGAATGGAGGCGACCGGCAGATTCAAGATGGTCTTGACGCGCTGCAAGCGTCCGCGCCACACATAGCCTCCCCAGACGCGATACCAGATCGGATTCAGTTTCGGCTCCTCAGCAGTCACTTCTTCATAGACGTGAATCAGGTCGTCTTTGTACCACGTGCCGGTGATAGCAGATTTTTTCAAGTCGTCGGAAGGTGTGCTGTAAACACTGACCGATTTGGTCGCCACGCGTACCACATTGCTATCATCGAAACCTGCAAAGTCGGGAGTGAAACGGCCGAGGGCAAGGCCAGCCAGACTCAGGCCGCCTAGTTTCAGAAAATCGCGACGTGAAAATTGGTGCGACATGCGGAAGATTGTACTCCAAAACAAAAAAACTGCCCTCGGGCGTGAGCCGAAGGGCAGTCAGTATATTCAATTGTTGATTAGGCTTCGACTGGGGCCGGGATCATGTCTTTCAACATGATCTCAAGAGCCATACTGTGGGCACATCGTTGGTGAGTGACAAAGAACTCGCAATCGCAGTGCATTGCACCGTTTTCAAAGGTTACATGGTGGTTGTTATTATCGCCATGGAAGGTCAGGTCAAATTTGTTGAAGCGGAAGCGTTCAGGCTCCTCGGCGTATCGCTTGGCTTTCTCTCTTTTTCCAATCATTCCGGAATCCATCGTACAGTCTCCTTTCAGATGTGGGATATTTCGCACGGCACAAGCAGTAAAAAAGACACGCGAAGGGACGCGTGTCTTTTGTTCATACAGCCAACGTATTGTCAGCCACTGCTCGCATAAGCGGATTACCTATGTGCCGAGTATAGTCAGATTCAGAGTGCAAGTCAACACCAATTTAGAAGGTGTCGGTAAATTGTAGGGCAAACGCCGTCTAGTCCGCGGGAGAGGCAACTGCAGAGGGTTCATCGCCATTGTAGCGCAAGAGCACGGGCCAACGGGCGGCAATCAAGCCTACGATCAGGATGGTCCCAACGCCGCCGCTGACGATTGCAAACGGGACACCGAAGCCTTGAGCGACTGCGCCCGCTTCAATCTCACCCAGTTGCGGGCCGCCCATAAAGAAAATTTGATTAATGCCCGTCATTCGTCCGCGCAAAGAATCGGGCGTCTGCAGATTCCGAATCGTATTACGAATGATCGTACTGACCGAATCCGCCGCGCCGGCCACGACCAGCGCGAGGAAGATCAGAGCATAGACGCGCGACACGCCGAATAAAATCGTCGCGAGGCCAAATACAAGCACGGAACCCAGCAAGAGTTGTCCTTGACGACGGATATTGTTAAACTGCGACACAATCAATCCCACCGCCACCGCGCCAATGGATTGCGCCGAGGCCAGCCAGCCATAGGCTACTTCGCCAACATGAAGGATGTTCTGTGTAAACCACGGCAGAAGTGTATTCGCCGATGAAAAGAACGTGGCGAAGAAATCGAGAATCATACTCGAGAGAATCAGCGGCTGGCTGGAGATGAATCGAATCCCGTCACGAATATCCACCAGCGCGGCGCGCAGACCTTTGCCAATATTGGCGGATTGCTGTTGAGGCACAGGCCCCATGATGATCAACGCCAGGATCACAGCCAGAAAACTCAGCGCATTGATAAAGTAGACGTACTCCTGCCCCAAATAACCGATGACCACGCCGCTCAGCGCCGGACCCGCGATGGCTCCCGTGTTAAACGCAATGGACTGCAGAGAAAACGCGCTTGGCAAATCTTCGCGCGGCACAAGGTTTGGCACCAGCGATTGACGCGCCGGCAAATCAAACGCCATGGCAGAGGCCTGAATGGCGGTGAGCACATAAATATGCCAGAGTTGAATCACGTGGGTAAAAGTCAACGCGCCGAGCGCCAACGCGACCAAGGTCGCAGTGCTTTGCGTGATGAACAAAATCCTGCGGCGATCATAACGGTCTGCAACCAGGCCGCCGATCAGAGAAAAGGCCAGCACGGCCACAAAACGGACGCCGCCCACCACGCTGACCGCAATCGGGTCCTTGCTCAACAGGCTGATGTGCCAGAACAAAGCCCATTGCTGCATCTGTGAGCCGATCATGGACACAATCAAACCGGTCCAAATCAACGTAAAACGACGATACTTCAAAGCAGGAGGAACACGAAGCATTTCGATGGAAATCCTTTCAGAGACAAGGACAGGAGGCGAATTGACTTCACCTCCCACCACTGATTACTGATTACTGATCACTGATTACTGATCACTGAATACTGATTTCTGTTTACCGATCACGTCCCCCAATCGCGCAAATATAGAAAATCATAACCAACAGTGCGGTTGCTCAATTTGGCGACGGGAGGCATCATGCGCTTGAATTGACTGCGCTGAACGCGGCCGACGACCTTATCTACGAAAGCCTTGTCGAAACCCGCCTCAATGCAGTCTTGTACAGTGTATCGTTTATCCACCAGCAGATATAACAGTTTGTCCACTTCGTCATACGTGAAGCCGAGTTCGCCCTCATCGGTTTGCCCGGCCCAAAGATCAGCGGACGGCGGTTTGTCAATAATTGGTTGCGGAATATTCAACGCGCGCGCCAATTGACGCACCTGGGTTTTATATAGATCACCAAGCGGGTTGAGGGCTGAAGCCATATCGCCCCACATTGTTGTGTAACCAAGCAGAATCTCGGTCTTGTTGCTCGTTCCAATGGGCAGGGCTTTGAAGACTTCGGAGCGATCGTATAAAACAATCATGCGCGCCCGCGCCATGACATTGCCTCGCCGCGACTTGGACATTTCCGGATCAAGGCGGAACAATGGCTCGACCATGTCTGTGATTTCCACCGTCTCACACCGGACCTTGAACTGGTCAACCAACCATTGAGCATGTTCCAGCGAATCAGGCGAAGACGTTTTATATGGCAGACGCAACGCCAATACATTTTCGGCGCCAACGGCTTCCACTGCCAGAGCGCACGAGACAGCCGAATCCAACCCGCCGGAGAGATTGATCACCGCGCGTGAATAACCCACACGCGTAATTTCGCTTTTTAGGAAGCCAGCCAGGATTTTGCGAGCCAGATCGGTATTGATGCTGAGATCAATGTTCATTTCGATAGAATACGATTGAGTTCTCTCTGAACAAGATAGGCGCGTTCATCGCGCATCAACGGCAGGCGCGAGCGAGTTCGCCGTAACTGATTTAAATCCAGGGTTGTCATCGTCAAGGCTTCTTCAAAGTACGGGCCATGCGCAATTCGTTCGCCGTTCGGGTCGTAGGCTGTTGCCCCACCCCAGAAGTTCAATCCGTCTTCAAAACCGACGCGGTTGCTGTGCACCACAAAACTGCTGAACAGATTCGCGTAGGATTGATTGACGTTCTCCACCCACCACGCGGACTCTAATTTATCGTGCGCGTTCAAACCGCGCCCCGGTGAGGCCGAGGAGAAGATCAGAATATCGGCGCCATCCAACCAGAGAAGATACGGCGGGGAAGCGTGCCAGAAATCTTCGCAGATCAACAAACCCACTCGACCAAATCGTGTATCAAAGGCGCGGATGGAATCACCATGCGCAAAAAAGCGTCCTTCGTCAAACAAGCCGTATGTGGGCAGATATATTTTGTGATGAACATGGAGCACGCGTCCGCCGGAGAGGTAGGCGGAGGAAATGTAAAAGCGGTGACCCGGGTCCTCGTCCACAAAGCCGACCACGAGGTCCAGATTTTGACTCGCTTTGAGAAGCGGTTGAAAGATCGGATCATCATCCACAGGTTTATGCGCCACGGTCGGCACTAAATCCTGCAGAACATATCCGGTCAACGAAAGTTCTGGAAATACGACGAGGTCAGCCTTCTGGGCTTTGGCTTGTTTGATGAAGTCCAGATGCTTCTCAAGGTTGCACTGCACATCCCCCAGTTTCGTAGCGATTTGAGCGAGGGCGAGGTTGATTTGCATTGTTTGAATCTTACCACTGAAATTCAGGCGTCCATGATATTCTACGGCTAATAGACGCATCTGCCTCGAACTATTAGACCCCGAGGAAAATCCTCAGGGTCTATTCTGGCGGAGAGGGTGGGATTCGAACCCACGGTAGCCACAAGGGCTACAACGGTTTTCGAGACCGTCCCATTCAACCGCTCTGGCACCTCTCCAAATTAAGTGTGTCACGTGTGGGGAATCAAATGCCACGTGCGCGCCGATTATAACCTACAAATCCACGCTCGAATGCAGTTCGGGATAATATACTTCACGCAGGGATTGATCTTTCAGTTTGCCCATCAACGTTTGAGCCGGTTTTTGTTCGCCATGCACAAGGAAAACTTTCTTCACTTGACTCTTGATTGTGGCCGCGTACCTGACCAACAGATCCTGACCCGCATGACCAGAGAGTCCGCCAATCGTCTCAACGCGGGCTTTGACATCGTACGGCTCGCCGAAAATTTTCACGCGCTTCTCGCGGTCCGCCAGGCGACGTCCGAGGGTATCGGGCGCCTGCCACGAAACAATCAAAATCGTGTTGTTGGGGTTTTCAATGTTATTTCTGAGGTGGTGCAAGATGCGTCCCGTTTCTGCCATACCCGAAGCGGAAATAATCACCATCGGGTCTTTGCGTTCATTCAGCGCTTTTGATTCATCCACCGAGCGGATGTACGTCAGGCCTTTGAAGTCCAGAGCAGGATGCTTGCTTTGCTGAACAAAAGCGCGCGTCTCCTGATCAAAACATTCGGGGTGTCTGCGAAATACGTCCGACGTATTGACCGCCAACGGGCTATCTACATACACGGGAATCGGCTTGATATCGCCGTTGTTGACCATTTCGTTCAGATAAAACACAAGTTGCTGTGTGCGGCCCACGGCGAAAGCCGGGACGATCACTTTGCCGCCGCGCTCAATCGTCCTCATTACCACCTGACGGAATTCTTCAAAAGCCAGTCGCGGATCGTTATGCAACTTATCACCATAAGTTGATTCCATCAACAAGTAATCAACCGGTTCGGGCAAAGTCGGGTCTTGGATCAACGGCAAGTCGAAACGACCGATGTCGCCGGAAAACCAGAAGCGCACCTTGCGTCCCTTCTCGTTGATTTCCAGTAACATCCCTGCCGAACCCAGAATATGACCCGCATCAAAAAATTGGGCAGTCACGCCCGGAACAGGCTCAAACCGTTGTTTGTAATCCATCGAATGAAAATGGCCGGCCACGCGCTCCGCGTCCGCCTGTGTGTAAAGCGGCTCGATGGGACCATCTCCGCGCCGCGATTGTTTCTTGTTGACAAACTCCGCGTCTGATTCCTGGATATGGCCCGAGTCGCGCAACATGATGTCGGATAAGTCCGCTGTGGCGCGCGTCGTGTAGATCGGTCCATCAAAACCTTGTTTCAGCAAATTTGGCAAATTGCCTGCGTGGTCAATGTGAGCATGGGAAAGAATAATCGCATCCACCTCACGCGGATCGAAAGGAAAATTTCGATTGCGCCGATAACTCTCTTCGCGGCGACCCTGATACAAGCCGCAATCCAACAAAAGTTTTGAGCCATTGATCTCCAGCAAATGCTGAGAGCCGGTCACCGTCTGCGCCGCGCCGTGAAAATTAAGCCGCATCGTGATCTCCTAAAGCCTTTAGAATTTGTAATCCAAATCGTTCCGCTCGCCATGGAGAATATTTCATAATTTCTTCGTACCCTTCGCGGCCGCGTTCTGCCAGCGCAAGCAAAAGCGAGCGCGGCAAAACGACATCCGACTCGACGCCCATCTGCGCCGCGACTTTCTTCCGCCAGTTCTTGAGTTTATCGAGACGTTTCAAATACGCATCATCCGGACGCCTGGGCGGAATCCGTTTCATCAACGGACTCTCCACCCCGCGCCCCACCGCGTCAAGAATGGGTTGTCCCCAATATTGCACTTGCCGCGAGGTCAAGCCAATCGTCGTTAAGTCGTCCAGCGTGGATGGCGCTCCTTTTGCAATGGCGATCAAGCGGTCATCATCGAGGACTTTGAACGGCGGACGATCCAACCGCGCCGCCATTTGTTCGCGGAAAGCGACAAGTTCGCTCAGCACCGTCAGATCGCGCGGGGTGAGATCGCGCCGTGCGCTGAAGCGCGTCCAGGATGGCGCTTCAGGTTTTGATTTCAAACCGTTGGGATTGCAGGCCATCGCAAAATCTTCCTGCGCCAACTGCCAGAGTCCTTTTTCTTCGAGCTCGGCTTTTAGCAGGTCACGCAACGGAATGAGGAAATGCGTATCGAGGCGCGCATAAAGCAAAAGGTCCCGCGAGAGCGGACGCACGCCCCAATCCGCTTTCTGGAATCGCTTGTTGACTTTTATCCCAAATTTATCTTCCAGCAAACGGTCAAGCCCGGCCTGTTTACGCCCCAGGATGCGTCCGGCTTGCATCGTGTCGAAGATGTTGGAAAACGAGAATCCATAATCGCGGCGAAGGCAAATGATGTCATATTCAGACGCGTGAAAAATTTTCTCGATGCGCGGATTGGCAAAGATCGGCCCCAGCGCGCTGAGGTCATCGAGCGCGAGCGGGTCAAGAATGTAATCCGTTTCAGGCGTGGAGAATTGAATCAGGCACACGCGCTCACGATACGCATGCAAACTGTTTGACTCAGTATCCACCGCGACGCGCGGTTGTTTGCTCAGATCATGGAGGAGTTTCTTGAATTGATCCACCGTTTGAACAAGCACAGGCGGAGCGAGAGATTCCAAATCCATGAGCGTGATTATATCCCTCGTTGTTTTTCCATGACGATGGCGGCCTCGCCGTCGTTGTAATATTTTTGCCACACATCAATGTGGCGGTATCCCTCCCGTTCATACAAATGAATCGCGCCATCGTTGGAGGCGCGCACAGAAAGTCGAATGCGCGGAGTCTTCAGTTGTCCTTCGCAGGCATGAAGCAGTTCGCGGCCAATTCCGCGCCGGCGATATTCCGGCAGGACCGCAATCGTGGCAATCCACGAGAATCCATCCGCGGGGTGCGGGTCACCGGCCACAAAACCGATCATCTGTCCGATATCAACAGCCTTCAAACGGACTATATCGGGAAAGGTCAGCACGGCGATCAGATCGAGGAAGGGCCAGGCATCTTTTTCAAAACAGGCATGTTCCAGTTTGTTGAGCGCACTGAGGTCGAAGAAAGATGCGGTGGTTATTTCCATGAAGACCTCAAATTCACCGCGGCTGAACGCAGGCATTCCAATCTTTGATAAAAGCATAGTGACAAGTCGCTGAAAAATTTCATTTGTGGTTATCTGCAGTTAAAAAACAAGAGTCCTCCAACATCGCGGAGGACTCTATTTTACTTCACTCTTGTCTGTTATTTCTTTCCGGCCATGATCTTCTCGGCCAGACCGGTGAACTCCAGCGGAAAGATATATTTCGTCGAGGCGCCCTGACCGATTGACTTGAGCGCTTCGAAATATTGAAGGGTCAGCGTGTTCTGGTCAATGCCCTTGGCCGTATCGAAAATCTTTTGCAGGGCAATCGAGAACCCTTCGGCGCGCAACTGTTGAGCCTGTCGTTCACCTTCGGCTTGCAGGATCGCGGCCTGCTTCTGGCCTTCGGCCCGCAAAATGGCAGATTGTTTTTCGCCTTCAGCCACATTGATAGCCGCTTCGCGCGTACCCGTTGACTCGGTCACGACCGCGCGGCGGATGCGTTCGGCGGTCATTTGGCGATTCATCGCTTCCTGCACGTCTTTCGGAGGAATGATCTCGCGGATTTCAACGTTGGTGACTTTGACGCCCCAGCGTTCGGTGACTTCATCCAGTTTCGTTCGCAGGGTGGTGTTGATGTTCTCGCGTTGTGAAAGAACATCGTCCAGCGGAATCCCGCCGATCACGGAACGCAGAGTGGTGGTTGCCATGCCTGCCGCGGATTGCTCGAAATTACCGACCGCAACCACACTGGCCGTCGGCTCGACGACTTTGAAATACCACAGGAAGTCAATCGAAATGGGCGCATTGTCTTTAGTGATCGAAATCTGATGCGGCACTTCGCGCACCTGCTCGCGCAGGTCCACACGGACAGGCCGATCAATGATCGGGATCAGGAACACGAGTCCCGGCCCGCGCGGCGTGTTTAGCACGCGCCCCAATCGAAAGACCACCAGACGCTGATATTCAGGGACAACACGAATGGCATTCGCCAGGATAACAACCGCGATTGCCACGAAGACGACCGCGAAACACAGAAAATACAGTGACGCATCCATATCTTCTCCTTGGAAATGATGTATCGGTTAACGATGATCTTCCTCAACGAGCAAAATAAAACCTTCACGCCCGATCACGCGCACCATGCTTCCAGCCGGAATCGTTTTTGCGCTTCGCGCTGACCACAACTCACCGGCGACTTGCACGGAACCTTCTTCGCCGATCTGCGTCTTCGCCTCACCGCGTTGACCGATGAGCGTGGACATGTCATGCACGGCTTTTGTCTGCGCGGCCTGAATGGATTTGCGCGCCGCCAGCCACACGAAGGCGGCATACAAAGCGGAAGTTATAATCGCCAAAATGGGATTCACCGAAATCCATCCCTGTTTGGCCGGGAAGAAAAACGCCGAGCCAGCAGCAAGCCCAAGGATGGAAAGCGCCAGCCAAAGTCCACTGCGGGATTTGCGCATGCTCAAAAAGAACGGGATCAGACTCAGAATCATCAAGGCCAGCGCCCACCAGTTCAACGACAAATGATAGACTGCATAAGCGCCCAGCAAAACGCAAAACAGTGCGCCGATTTCAGGCATTCCTGTGCCGGGGATAATGATGGCGATCAAGACCAGAAAACTCGCCGCGACGATCACAAGATACGCAACGTCGGGGTTCAAAAAGACTTCCATTTGGCCTCCACCGAAAGCCGGATTCATTATACAACCAATCGCTTTCAATGGAGTCTACGTAAGGCGCGCCTTCAAGTTGTGCAGAGTATAATCAAGCAGATTTTGCCCCTCACTCCATCTCATTTTTTAGGGGTCAAGTTGAGGGCAATGAAGGAGAATTCGTGAAATTCAACAAAATTTGTGTGCTGGGCCTGGGCTACATCGGCCTGCCCACCGCGTCCACGTTTGCCGCGCATGGCGTCAAAGTGCTGGGCGTGGATATAAATCCACAAGTCATCGAAACGCTTCGCAACGGCGGCATCCACATCCATGAACCGGGTTTGCGCGAGACCGTCAAAACCGCGCTGGCCTCTGGAAATTTCAGCGTCTCAACAAAACCAGAGGAAGCAGATGCTTTCCTCATTGCCGTGCCCACTCCGTTTCATGAAGATAAGTTCGGCGAATATGAAGGACAAAAATATAAACTGGCTGATATGCGCGCCGTGACGTCCGCGACCGAGGCCATTGTTCCATTCTTGCGAAAAGGAAATCTGGTGGTGCTCGAATCGACTTCACCCCCGCGCACGACGATTGAACTGGTCGCTCCGATTCTCGCTCGTTCGGGACTTCAGGCCGGGCGCGACTTCCATCTGGCTTATTCCCCCGAACGCGTCCTGCCGGGACAAATCCTGCGCGAGTTGATCGAGAACGCGCGCGTCATCGGCGGCGTGACTCCCGAATCCGCTCAGGCAGGCGCGGACCTCTATTCGATTTTCGTCAAAGGCCAAATCGTCCAGACCGATGCGACGACCGCGGAGATGGTCAAGTTGATGGAAAACACGTATCGCGATGTGAACATCGCCATCGCCAACGAGTTCGCGCGTCTCGCCGATAAATTTGGCGTGGATGTGTGGGAGGCGATTCAAATTGCCAGCCTGCATCCGCGCGTCAAGATTTTGAGTCCGGGCCCGGGCGTCGGCGGACACTGTATCAGCGTGGACCCGTGGTTCTTCGTAGAGACCGCGCCCGAGTTGACGCCGCTCATTTACAACGCGCGCCGCGTCAACGACGCGCAACCGCACTTTGTTGTGGATTTGGTCAAGCGCGCGCTTGGAAATTTGAAAGGGAAACGAATCGCCGCGCTCGGCCTGGCTTACAAACCCGATGTGGATGACTTGCGCGAAAGCCCGGCGGCTGAGGTTGTACATCTTCTTCGAAATGAAGGCGCGCAGGTCAAAGCCTGGGAGCCGTTCAAGCCCGACGCAAACTTGCCCGGCATGGACATGGCGCAAAGCCTAGACGCCGCGCTCAAAGATGCCGATGCGATCCTCCTCCTTGTCCGCCACACGGAATTTGTCAGCTTGAAACCGGCTGACATTGCGTCGAAAACAAAAGCCCGCGCGATCGTGGACGCTGTCAACGGATGGAACGCGGTAGATTGGCAAGCTGCGGGATTTAAAGTGACGCGTTTGGGTGTGAGAAAATAAAATCTGTTGCGTGATGCGTAATTCGTAAAACAGATTGCGCATCACGCATTACGCACTATGAAAATCCTCTCCGTTTTTGGCACTCGCCCCGAAGCTGTGAAGATGGCGCCGGTTGTGCGCGCCCTTGCTCAGACAAAAGGAATCGAGTCGCGCGTGTGTGTCACCGCGCAACACCGTCAGATGCTGGATCAGGTCTTGGATTTATTTCAGATCAAGCCTGATTACGATCTCGATTTGATGCGCGACGATCAATCACTGGCCGAACTCAGCGCGGCGATCTTTACGGACCTTGACCCCATCCTTGCAGGTTTCAAACCGGATTGGGTTCTGGTCCAGGGCGATACAACGACCGTTGCGATCACAGCCCTGCTCGCATATTATCGCCGCATCCGCGTAGGACACGTCGAGGCCGGCCTGCGCACGCATGACAAGTGGCAACCCTTCCCCGAAGAGATCAATCGCCGCGTGGCTGGCGTGGCCGCCGATCTGCATTTTGCTCCCACCGAACAGGCGCGGCAAAACTTGTTGCGCGAAGGCGTGATTGATGCGACGATCGCGCTCACGGGGAATCCTGTAATTGACGCGTTGCAATTCGTGGCAAAACAAGCGGAGCCAGAGACAGTAAAGCAGTTGCTGGATAAATTGGAAATTGAGAAACCAATGACTAAAGGACCGGAGACGAGAAGACTAGTCCTCGTTACGGCCCATCGCCGCGAAAATTTTGGCAAACCACTGGAAGATATTTGTCTTGCCCTCAAAGAGCTGGCGGAGCGCGGCGATGTGGAAATCGTCTACCCCGTGCATCTCAATCCGAATGTGCAGGAGCCGGTGAATCGTCTTTTGAAACATGTCGAGCATGTCACGCTTTTGCCGCCGCTCGATTACTTGCCTCTCGTGCATCTCATGAAACGCGCCACACTGATCCTGACCGACTCCGGCGGAATTCAAGAGGAAGCGCCTGCGTTCGGAATTCCGGTATTGGTTTTGCGTGAAGTGACGGAACGCCCGGAGGGAGTCGAGGCGGGGACGCTCAAGTTGGTTGGAACAGATACTCAGCGCATTGTTGCAGAGGCAACGCGGTTGTTGGATCAACCATCGGCTTACGCGGAGATGGCAAAAGCAGTCAATCCGTTTGGTGATGGTCACGCGGCAGAGAAGATCGTCGCGGCTTTGCTGAATTTCAAATGATCAGAAAATTTCTTTGAGGTCAAACACCGGTCCATCCTCACAAGCCAAACGATGACCATCGCGGGTCTCAACCGCGCAGACTCCACATTCGGCCAGCGCGCCGCACGGCATGGGAGTGCGGATCAAAATCTGCGCATCCTTCGGGACACGAAGCGGACTTCCGATCCCCAACCTTGACTTCAACACAGGCAGCGACTCGCGCGCCGCGTCCACCGCGACATAATCCGCCCACGCGCAGACTTCGTTCAACGCGCGCAATGGCTGGACTTCCACCCGCAACGGCAAATCGTCCGGTGGATTCTCGCAAACGAGAGTCACTGATGCATCTTGTGTGAGCGCTGTATCGAGCAGAGCCAGCAGGCGCCGCGACGAATCATCAAAGGCAATCAACCCGACGCGCCGCGCGCTTTGAGGCAGAATAAAGCCATGTCCGAGCGGACCTCGCAGATGAAGGTGTGTGCCGGGAGTCCACGAATCAGGGATGGGCGGCGCGGCGAGAAAGCCGTCAGTGAAAGAAGAAGCCGGGAACACGGAGGCCGCTAACGGCGCGTCTGATCCGTTTGCATGAGCGAGGAGATATTTCCCCGGCGCGGGGATCATCGGCGGCGGGCAGAGAATCCGCGCCGCGGGGAGTCCATCCAGCAAAACCAGTTCAGCAATTGTCCCTTTGGTCTGCATGGTACCATCGTAACATGTGAGCCAGCGCGGGGCAAGCGGTTATAATAATCACATTGTCAATTCGATTTCGGAGGAGAACATGAACATTGCAAGTGTCTTTCAAGCTATTGCAACCATTGCATGGATGGGTCTGATCGCGCTGGTTGCGCTGACGTTCGTTCGTTCCAGCCGCGGACAGCCGACGCGAGGATTGAGTTCATTTATCATCATCCTGCTGGTCGCGGCGATACTTTTAACCACCCTCGGCGCAGGGCTGGTGTTCCTGCAGGCGGATCAATATGGCGTCGTGATTTCCGCGCTCCAGCCGAACGGCTATCGCCCACAACCATTGGGACCCGGCCTGCACTGGATCGTGCCGTTTGTGGAGAGCGTACAACCTTACTCGATTGCAAGACAAACATACACGATGTCCTCATCGGTCACAGAAGGTCAGGTAGGAGGCGATGATTCCATCGAAGCGCGCACGAAGGACGGACAACAAGTCCATATTGATGCGTCAGTCATTTACTCGATTGACCCGGCCCATCTGATTGATCTGCATATCATCTGGCAGAATCGGTATGAAGATAACGTCGTGCGCCCAGTAGTGCGCGCCGCCATCCGCGATGCGGTCTCGCAATTCGGTGTTGAAGAGATCGTCAGCACCAAGCGCACCGAACTGGAGCAAATGATTACCGAGACGATCCGTAAGGGTCTGGCAGATAATAACCTGATCATGTCCAGTTTTCTGCTTCGCAACATCCGGTTCAGCGACCAATATGCCCAGGCTGTTGAGCAGAAGCAAATCGCAGAGCAACAAGCCTTGCAGGCCAAGTTGGTAGTCGAGCAAAAGAAACAGGAAGCCGAACAGGCGCGACAGGTGGCGCAAGGTCAGGCCGATGCACAGGTGATCGCGGCCAAAGGCGCGGCAGATGCGCGCATCATCCAGGCACAGGCCGAAGCGCAGGCAAACGACCTGCTCAACAAATCGCTTACGCCGCAATTGCTTCAGTATCAATACATTCTTAAATTATCTCCCAACGTGCAGACCATCTTCATTCCATCGGGCAACCAATTTATCCTGCCACTGCCCAACGTCACCCCGCAATAGGCATTAGATGTGACGGTCATTTTTAAAAATGACTGTCACATTAACTTTTAGGAGTCCATGAATCCGAAGAAGCCGAGTGGCCGCCAAATTCGCTTGACGAGTCTGGCGGCCTGCGCGGGTTGAGCGTCGAAACTCAACGCGGAAACGCTGGCGCAGGTTCTGCGCCCCGTGCAGGATGTTTTCAAATCGTCCGACTATCCTGATCTCCTGGTCGGACTCGAAGGCCCGGACGATGCGGCGGTCTGGCGGCTGGACGATTCGCGCGCCCTGGTTGTCACCACCGACTTCTTCACGCCGGTTGTGGACGACGCGTACGATTACGGCGCGATCGCCGCGGCGAACAGTCTCTCCGACATTTACGCGATGGGCGGGACTCCATTTCTCGCGCTGAATATAGCGGCTCTTCCCCCGGACCTGCCAACGGATATTTCATCCGAGATTTTGCGCGGCGGCGCGGAGAAAGCCCGAGAGGCGGGCGTGGTCATTGCAGGCGGGCACACCGTTCAAGATAAAGAACCAAAGTACGGATTGGTCGCGATCGGATTCGCTGATCCGCAAAAGATGCTGAGTAAACGCGGACTCAAAGTCGGTGACGCGTTGGCGCTGACCAAGCCGCTCGGTTTCGGAGTCACGACCACTGCGCTGAAACGCGATCAAGCGGATGGAAAAGATATAGAAGAAGTGGTCGCGTGGATGAAGCGCCTGAACAAAACCGCCGGTCAACTGGCGATGGAATTCAACCTGCGCGGCGGCACGGACGTGACCGGCTTCAGTCTGCTCGGCCATGGCTGGGAAATGGCCAACGCCGCGGGCGTCGCGCTGGAAATCGAATTCAACAAAGTACCGTTCATCAGCGGCGCGCGCAAATATGCGGAGAAAGGCGCATTCGCAGGCGGACTGTTCGATAATCGTTCTTACTTCAGTTCACATGTGCAATTCAATGAATCAATGGATGAACCATCACAGATGCTTCTCTTCGATCCGCAGACCAGCGGCGGATTGTTGCTCGGTGTGCCGCGAGAAACGTTGGATGCGTTCACGGCGCGGGCAAAGGAAATAGATCAACCCCTGTGGGTTATCGGGGAAGTTAAGGCAGGGACAGGGATTCGGGTAAAATAGTTCCGGCAGATTCGTTCATCCTGCCAGGTGAGATTAGATTAATGTCGAATATCGCTGTAGAGATTCTAGTTCTGCTACTCCTGCTTCTGTTGAACGGAGTATTCGTAGTATCAGAAATTGCCGTCCTCTCCGCACGCAAGACAAAATTACAACAGCAATCCAACGAGGGAAATAAACCCGCCGGGACCGCGCTCGGTCTGGCGCAGAACCCAAACGTTTTTCTCTCGACAGTTCAAATCGGAATCACGCTGGTCGGCGTTCTGCTGGGAGCCGTGAGCGGAGAAGGATTTTCACGGCCTCTTGCCGAACTTTTTAAGCGCTGGCCGTTTTTAGTTCCTTACGCCGATTCGCTCGCCCTGGGCATCGTCGTGGTGCTGATCACCACCTTGACCGTTCTGCTCGGAGAACTCGTCCCGAAACGCCTGGCTTTATATGAACCGGAAAAGATTGCCGCGGCCACTGCCGGGACAATGATCTTCCTCTCAAAATTGTTCTCGCCGCTGATTTGGTTACTCAACCAACTTACTGATCTGATCATACGAATGATGGGCATCCGCCCCGGAGAGCCAACGCCTGTAACAGAAGAAGAGATCCAATTACTGATCGATCAGGGAACAGAGGCGGGCGTGATCGAAGAAGCCGAACAGGATATGGTGGAAGGTATCTTCAGTTTGAGCGACTCGCGCGTGTATTCATTGATGACGCCCCGCGCCGACATCGTTTGGCTGGACATCAAAGATACGCCGGATGAAATCCGCAACAAGATCACAAACAGCCCGTACTCCCGATTTCCCGTTTGTCAAGATAGTCTTGATACCGTGCTAGGCATTATCAAGGCGCGTGACCTGCTCGCTCCTCCCGGGTTGTCAAGCGAGAATTTCAGACTGAAAGATAAATTGCGTCCTGCATTCTATGTGCCGGAGACTATGTTCGCTTCGCGCGCATTGGAGGTCTTCAAGGAAAAAAGCGCTGAGTTAATGCTTGTCATTGACGAGTTTGGAAGTCTGCAAGGCCTGCTGACCCTCAATGACATCATCGAGGAAATCGTGGGCGACATCGAAGTCGAACCGCAGGCCACGCAAAGGCAAGACGGCTCGTGGTTGTTGGACGGAATGTTGGAAGTGGATAACTTCAAAGAAATTTTCAAAGTGGAAAAATTGCCGCATGAAGACGAATATGAGACCCTGAGCGGATTCGTGATGACTTCGCTCGGACGCGTCCCCCAACCGGCTGACCATTTCGAGTGGAACGGCCTGCGCTTCGAGGTGATGGATATGGATGGCCGTCGTGTGGACAAGGTGCTGGTTACAACTTTGCCGGCGCGCTCACCCACCCAGCCGATCACAGAACCGAAAAAACAGTGATTACAAATCAACGCAAGCACGAAGGTTTACGCGGAGGCGCAAAGGATTTAAAAAACTTCGCGCCCTGGCGTCTTCGCGTTCAGTCTTCTTGGAGGAACAGGCGCCAGTGAGAGAACTTCAAAAACCATCTTTTTCTTCGCGTCGCTCACCCGTTTTCGGGCGCGGCGGAATGGTGGCCGCGTCTCAACCGATGGCCGTTGCCGCAGGAATTGAAATTTTGTCTAACGGCGGCAACGCGGCGGACGCGGCGGTGGCAGTTGCCGCGGCGCTCAACGTGACCGAGCCAACTTCCACCGGAATCGGCGGGGACATGTTCGCGCTGTTCTTCGACGCCAAGACTCAAAAGGTCAGCGCGTTGAACGGATCGGGCCGCGCGCCCGCCGCGCTGACTCTCGAACGATTGAAAAAAGAAGGCTTGAATGAATTGCCGCCGTTCCACGCGTACACCGTGACCGTCCCCGGCGCGTGCGCGGGCTGGTGCGACCTGATCGAAAAACACGGAACCAAAACGATGGCTGAGATTCTCGCGCCGGCCATCAAACTTGCCGAAGAGGGATTCCCCGTCGCGCCGATCACCTCGTATTTCTGGGGACGCGGCGCGCAGAGACAGCTTGCCTCCGCACTCAACGGCCGCGAATTGACCGTTGACGGCCGCGGGCCAAACGCCGGAGAGATCTTCAAAAATCCAGGGCTGGCGCGCACGTTCCAAAAAATTGCGGAGGGTGGAAAGAAAAGTTTTTATGAAGGCGAGATTGCCGAGGCAATTGCGGCGGTGTTGAAACAGGCAGGCGGATGTTTGACGACCGATGATTTGGCCGCGCATGTGTCCACGTGGGAGACGCCCATCAGTGTTACGTATCGAGGTTACCGCGTGTACGAATGTCCGCCGAATGGACAGGGCATCACGGCTTTGATTGCATTGAACTTGCTCGAGGGGTTCGATCTCTCATCGCTCGATCCAATTTCAGCGGACAGATTGCATCTCGAAATCGAAGCGATGCGATTGGCCTTCGCCGACGCGCGCTGGTATGTGGCAGATCCGCAATTCTCAAAAATTCCGATCAAAGATTTGCTCTCCAAAGAATATGCGCACGAGCGCCGGAAATTAATTGACCCGCGCCGCGCCACCATGGACCAGAAGCGCGGCACGCCGGTCAGTTCGTCGGACACAGTTTATCTCAGCATCGTGGATAAATTCGGGAATGCTTGTTCTTTCATCAACAGCAATTACATGGGTTTCGGAACGGGCATTGTCCCGAAAGGCTGGGGATTCACACTTCAAAATCGCGGACACAATTTCGATCTCGATCCCAATCACCCCAACGCGTTAGCGCCGCGCAAGAGACCCTATCACACGATCATTCCCGCGATGGCGACGCGGCTCCCTCATCCCTCACTCCCCTCTCCCGCTGGGAGAGGGGGCGGGGGTGAGGTCTTATTCGCGTCCTTCGGCGTGATGGGCGGATTCATGCAACCGCAGGGACATGTGCAAGTTTTTGCCGCATTGGTGGACAGCGGCCTCGACCCGCAAGCCGCGCTGGATCTGCCGCGCTTTTGCATTGACGATGGAACCGCGGGCGGCGCGGTCGCGTTGGAGGAGGGAATCGCAGACGCGGTCATGGCTGATTTAGCGGAACGAGGGCACAAGGTCCAGAAAGTGACGGGATGGGAACGCGCGTTATTCGGCCGCGGTCAAATCATCCTGCGCGACTCAGACAACGGAGTCTTGATCGGTGGAAGTGATCCGCGCGCGGATGGTCTCGCAGTTGCACTTATATAAAAGAATCATGTCGAGACCCTTCGCTGCGCTCACCGTTCGTGCCGCGAACAACGGCGGCACGCCGGTGCGAGACGGAAGGGTGACATCTTTTTGTTGTGAGGTATAATCTTCGCCCGTATGAGTCCAGAAACTTCATCTCAAAAAACTCAGGTCTGTCCAACATGCGGAACGCGGCTCTCTGAAACAGCCGTGCGTTGTCCTGTGTGTGGAACAGATCTGCGACCCAAAACAAAAACTTCCCAGCCGCCAAAACGCGCAGAGACTTCTGTGCAGGCCGCGCGCATGCCCGAAGTGACTCTCAGCCTGCCTGTTGCGTTGGGATTGCTGGTGCTGTTCCTCATCGTCGGCGCGACTGTGGTCTATGTTGGTTTGAACGCCGCCAACCGCGTGGTAAATCCAACCGCGATCCCCCCTGCGTCCGAGACCCCCACGGCTTCGGTCACACCCACCGATACTCAACTCCCGACCCTTGTTCCAACTGCCACCGATCAACCGCCGTTCAATTACACCGTCGGGCCCAATGATGCATCCTGCGGTGTGATTGCCGCAAACTTTGGCGTTTCGGTGCGAAGCATCATTATCCTGAATAATCTTTCATCCGATTGCCTGATCCACGTTGGCGACGTGTTGAAGATTCCATACCCCACACCTACGCCTCCGCCGGTTCCCACCGACACTCCCCTCCCGGCCACGCAGACCGCGCTGGCCTGTGATCATGTGTCATATACCGTGCAAGCGAATGACACCCTTTCAAGCATCGCGGCCAATTACGCTGTGCCACAGCAAGCCATCATAGACTATAACGGACTCTCAACCAACACGGTTTTCATTGGGACCACGATCATCATCCCGCTTTGCGCGCGCGCCGCGACGCCCGGCCCCACGCCGACTCCGACCATTCCGCCTCCCTACCCCGCCCCGAATTTGCTCCTGCCTGCGGACGGCTCGGCCTTCACCCTGGCCAACGACGCGGTGACACTGCAATGGGCCTCCGTTGGGACTCTGCGCGATAACGAGTCTTATCAAGTCACTGTGGAAGATGTGACCGCCGGACAGGCGCAACGCATTGTGCAGTATGTGACCGACACCAAGTTCATCGTCCCCGCTTCCTTCCGCCCGAAGGACAATATCGCGCATGTGATGCGCTGGTGGGTTGTCACTGTGCGGCAGACCGGCACGGATGCGCAAGGCCAGCCAATCTATAACTCGGCGGGCGCGCCCAGCGATAAGCGAGTCTTTACCTGGGTCGGCGCGGCAGTCCCGGCAACACCCACACCGTAGCAAACAACTTCCGAAGTCGAGGCGGCAATTGGATGTCGTTGGATTTTGTATAACAAATATGGAATGAAAACCTTATTGAACATCTTCGCAATTTGTCTTCTAGCGGCGGGCGGAACATTCTTCCTGCAAGGCATTAACATCCTGCCCGGAAGTTTCATGACCGGTGACCCAAACTGGGCAATTATCGGCGTTGTCATGGTGGCAGCAGGAATTATCCTGCTTGCGTGGAGTAGACGCCGTTAATCTTTTACATGTATCCTCAGGGGGTTTGCAATTTTGCCAAGCAACGCGACCGATCCACCCTTGATTTTCTTCAAGTAAAGTCGTATAGTTACTGCACAAAATTAGACAGAATCTGTCCGATTCAGAGCCGGAAGATGAACTGTTATGTGCTCTGGGGGATTGAATTTCAAAAGCTTCTCATCCCTCAGAGACCGGGTCTCGTTTCATCTTTTTTTATTTGATGAGGAGCACATGAACTCTCAAGTGGCTCGTCTTACCCTATTTCATCATACGATTGACCTCAGCGCGCACCACCTTCGTTTGATTGTTCTTTATCTCTAGGAAGGCAGGATGGACGCTCATTCGGAAGTTCGCCTCGTTTCCGCCCTCAAAACGTTTTCAAAAATTGCGGGGGGGATTGCCGCCGCGACAGGCCTGCTCGCGCTCCTCGGCTGGGCTTTTGATATCCAATCTCTGAAAAGCGTGATCCCCGGCCTGGCAACGATGAAAGCCAACACGGCCGCCGCTTTCCTGCTGGCGGGCGCGGCGCTTTTCTCGAGCATTGACGAGAACTCCGGCCGCGTGCGACGCATCTTCGCCAGTGCCTGCGCGGTGATCGTTGCCCTCCTCGCCATCTTCACATTGAGCGAATATGCCTTTGGGGTGAATTGGGGCATAGACCAACTCCTGTTCAAAGACCCGCAAACGCCCATCAACGCATTTCCAGGGCGGATGTCCATCGCGACCGCGCTGAACTTCGCATTGCTGGGCATAGCCTCGCTCCTCGCAGACTCGCGGGGCCGTCGCATTTTTTATCTTCAACAAGCGCTGACGATCCTCGCCGGGTCCATCGCCTCGCTGGCCTTAATCGGCTATCTTTACGATGTCAAATCCCTTTACAGCGTCAAGCCGTATTCTTCGATGGCCGTTCATACCGCGCTCAGTTTCATATTGCTTTCGCTGGGAATCTTTTGCGCGCGACCACAACGCGGTTTGTTGAGAATCGTCATTGCAGATACCGTAGGCGGCGAAGTCTTACGCCGCTTACTGCCGGTCGCGATTGGAATGCCAATCCTTCTAGGCTGGCTCAGTTTATGGGGACAGAGACTCGGTTATTACGACACAACTTTTGGTCTTGTGTGGATGGTCGTCCTGACCACAGTGCTGTTGTGCATTGTCATCTGGTGGAATGCCGGCCAACTGGAGCGCCTGGATATTACCCGCCAACAATCGGAGAGCAATCTGCGCGAGAGGGAATTGAGCATGATGGCCATCTCCAATTCAGCAATGGACGGCATCATCTCCATTGACGAAGACCAGCGCATCATCATCTTCAACCCTGCCGCGGAGAAAATCTTCATGCGGCCCGCAGACAAGGTCATCGGGAAACCATTGACTATGCTGATTCCCGAACGTCTGCGCGCTGAACATGAAGGCAATGTGCGCGCGTTTGGGAAATCATCAGCGACGAAGCGAACCATGGGAAAACTGGGCACGGTCTTCGGTCTGCGCGCGAACGGAGAAGAATTTCCACTCGAGGTTTCGATCTCGAAGGTGGATAGCGGCGGACGCAAAACGTATACTGCGATTCTGCGCGATATTACGGAGCGCAAGCAGACGGAAGAATCGCTTCGGGCCAGTGAAGCGCGCAAGGCCGCCGTCCTTGAATCTGCGCTGGATTGCATTATCACCATGGACCATCGCGGGCGGATTCTGGAATTCAATCCCGCGGCGCAATCTACATTTGGTTACAAACTGGAAGACGCGCTCGGCAGAGAAATGGCGGAGTTAATTATCCCGCCTGCGCTGCGCGATCAGCACCGACGCGGGCTTCAAAAATATCTGCAAACCGGGGAAGGGCCCGTGCTGGGAAAGCGAATCGAACTGACCGGCATGAGATCGAACGGAAGCGAGTTCCCCGTGGAACTCAGCATCACACGCGTAAAAGACAGCAACCCCGCGGTATTCACCGGCTTCCTGCGCGATATTACCGAACGCAAGCACGCGGAAAATGCCTTGCGTGAAAGCGAGGAACGCGCCCGCATGTTAATCGCACAGGCGGCTGATGGCATCTTCATTAGTGACGCGCAGGGGAATTATCTGGATGCCAATCCGCGCGGTTGCGGGATGCTGGGTTACGAACTGGCTGAACTGACGAAACTCAACGTGCGCGATGTGATGGACCCCGAGGAGTTGAACATTGCCCCGCCGCGTCTGGATGAAGTGAAAAGCGGAAAGACGATACTCAGCGAACGCCGACTGCGCCGCAAAGATGGAAGTATCTTATATGCGGAGATCAGCGCCAAGATGCTCCCGACTGGAAACATGCAAGCCATCGTCCGTGATGTCAGCGAACGCAAGCAGGTCGAGGAACGGAACCGCTTTCTTGCAAATCTGGTTAGCAGTGTTTCAGATGCCGTCATCGCGACCGACATGCAGCAAGTCATCGAAAGCTGGAACGCAGGCGCCGAAAAAATGTATGGCTGGAAAGCAGAGGAGGTTTTGGGACAGTTGTCAAAGGATGTCCTCAACACCGACTTCGGGCGCGAGACGCGCGAGGCGGTAACGGCGCAAATCATCAACGAGGGATATTGGTCTGGCGAAGTGCTTCACTCGCGCCGTGATGGAACAAAGATGCCAGTCTTGTCTTCCGTCTCGCTTTACAAAGACAGCCGGGGTAAACCTGCAGGAATTGTCGCAGTGAATCGCGACATCACTGAGCGCAAACGGGTCGAAGAAGAAATCAGAAAGCTGAACGAGGAACTCGAACAACGCGTCGCTCTGCGGACCTTGCAACTCGAATCCGCCAACAAGGAGCTGGAGGCGTTTTCCTATTCCGTCTCGCATGACTTGCGCGCGCCTCTCCGTTCGATTGATGGCTTCGCGCGCATCCTGCAGGAGGATTACGCGCCTCATCTCGACTCGGAAGGGCAACGTTATCTCAAGGTCATCAGCGACAACACCCGCCAGATGGGACAGTTGATTGACGACCTATTGACCTTCTCTCGCGTCAGCCGCCAGTCTCCGGAGATGAAAGTGGTCTCGCTCACAGAATTAACTCGCGATGTGCTTGTCTCCCTGCAACCCGCGCGGGATGGACGGCAGGTCGAGGTCATCGTCAACGATCTGCCGCCCTGCCGGGGCGATCCGAATCTCCTGAAACAGGTGCTGGTCAACCTGCTTGGCAACGCGCTCAAGTTCACACGTCAACGCGAGAACGCCCGCATCGAGGTGGGCTGTTCACAATCCGATGGAGAGAACGTCTATTTCGTGAAGGATAACGGCGCGGGCTTCGACATGAAATATGCCGACAAACTATTCAACGTGTTCCAGCGCCTGCATCGCGCCGATGAATTCGAAGGCACCGGTGTGGGCCTCGCCATCGTTCAGCGCATCATCCATCGCCACGGCGGACGCGTGTGGGCGGAGGCCGCTGTAGACCAGGGGGCGACGTTCTATTTCATGTTGCCCAGCGCGGCACGCGCCGCGAAGCGGCCACTGCCGAAGGAAAAGGAAACCATTGAAAAGCGAGCGAAAGATTTGGTTTAGTCATGTCGTTGCGAGACGCTCGCGCTGCCTCCTCACAACGACATAAAATATTTGGAGACGGACGCGATGATTGAATCTACATTACTGATCGGCTCACTCTTCTCTGTCGTGGATGCAGGTATCTATGCCTATACGGGCTGGCGCTTAAGCGAGCGCAAGATCAAATCTGCCGAATCTTCCCTCGCCTGGCGTTTGTTCACGGTGTGGTGGTATGGAATCGCGGTCACGACCTTTATCAACGGAATCCTGAGTCTGCTTGGCGGAATCGCGGAAATCAGTCTGCCGCTGTTCGTGTCCATCACATACATCAACATCCTGATCATTTGCATCGCGCTATGGGGACTTCTGTACTATTTGATCTATCTTTTTACAGGCAATCCTCGCACCTTCCTGCCTCTCACTGTTTTCTACATTCTTTACTACGCCCTGCTCACGTATTACATCACAGCCAGCGGCCCGAGCAATGTGCAGGTGAACCGATGGAATGTCGCGTTGAGTTATCGCTCGCCGCTCAACGGTCCGCTCTTTGTTTTGGTCCTGCTGTTGTTGATCCTTCCGCAAATGATAGGCAGTTTAGCGTATTTCACACTTTACTTCCGCGTTAAAGAGGCTACACAACGATATCGCATCCTGCTAGTGTCACTCAGTATCTTCGTTTGGTTTGGAAGCGCGCTGGCCGCCTCGGCCACCGGATTCAGCCAGCAGGATGACTGGCAGATCGTCAGCCGCGTGATCGGATTGGCCGCCGCTCTGACCGCCCTGTTGGCGTACATGCCGCCGAAATGGCTGAGACAACGTTATGGAATCACTGCCATTCACGAAGAGCCAGATGGCAGGTGATACAATTTGTTTCTCGAAGGAGACACTTCGATGAATGTAAAAAATGTCGAAATCTTATTGGTCGAAGACAACCCGAACGATGTGGAATTAACTCTGCGCGCCTTCAAGAAAAATAATTTGACCAATCCCATTGAAGTCGTGCGCGACGGCGCCGAGGCGCTCGAATTTATTTTCGGCACCGGGGCCTTTGCTGGCCGCCAGGTGGAAAATGGGCCCAAGATCATTTTGCTGGATTTGAAACTGCCAAAAGTGGACGGTCTGGAGGTTCTGCGAAGAGTCAAATCTGACCCGCGCACGAAGACCATCCCCGTGGTAGTGCTGACGTCTTCGCGCGAAGAACGCGACATCGTCGAGAGTTATCAATTGGGCGTGAACAGTTATATCGTCAAGCCGGTGGACTTCGATCAATTCATCGAGTCGGCGCGCCTGCTTGGGTTGTACTGGCTGCTATTGAATCAACCGCCCAGCAACGGCGCGGGCAGTTTGTAACAAAGGGTATCGTTCCGGATGGCCGTACCGCTAAACGTATTGCTCCTGGAAGACCGGCCTGAAGACGCTGAGTTGCTTCTGCGCGAATTGAAGCGCGCCGGTTTCACGCCGGAGTGGAGGCGCATCGAAACGGAGGCCGATTTCCGGTCCGCGCTGGAGGCGGCGCGACCTGAGATCATCCTGGCGGATCACAGTATGCCGCAGTTCGGCGCAAGCCGCGCATTGGAAATCATCAAAGAATTGCATGTGGATGTTCCACTCATCCTGGTATCCGGGACAGTTGGCGAGGAAGAAGCCGTTTCGATCATCAAGCGCGGCGCGGCCGATTACATTTTGAAAGATCGTCCCGCGCGCTTGGGCGAGGCCGTGCGGCGCGCGCTGGAGGAGAAACGTCTGCAGGAGGAGAAGCAACAGGCCGAGGAAAAATATCGCGATATCTTCGAACACGCCATCGAAGGAATCTACCAGACCTCCCCGGATGGCAAATACATCACCGCCAACCCCGCCACCGCGCGCATGCTCGGATATAACTCGCCTGAGGAACTGATTTCGAGCATGGATCTGAACCGCCAATTTTACGTAGACCCAAATCGCCGCGCAGAATTCAAGCGAATCATGGAACAGCATGGCGAGGTCGTCAATTTTGAATCGGAAGTCTATCGCAAAGACGGCCGTACGATCTGGGTCTCAGAGAACGCGCACGCCGTGCGCGACGATCAGGGAACATTGCTTTTTTACGAAGGCACAACCACTGACATCACAGACCGCAAACAGGCCGAGCAGGCCCTGCGCGATTCAGAGGAACGCTATCGTCTTCTGTTCGAGAGAAACCCGCAACCCATGTGGGTTTATGATGCAAAGAATTTGAACTTTCTGGCCGTCAACGATGCGGCCATCGAGCATTATGGTTATTCACGCGAAGAATTTCTCTCCATGACCATTCGCGACATCCGGCCAGAGGAAGAAATCACAACACTGGAAAAGAATCTGGCGCAGGGGCGTCAGCCGCGCGAACGCTCCGGCCCGTGGAAACATCGCAAGAAGGATGGCACGATCATCAACGTGGAGATTGTTTCGCACAACTTTGAATTTGCGAAGAAATCCGCGCGGCTGGTGCTGGTCAATGACATTACCGAACGCCTGCGCGCCGAGGCAGATGTCAAACAGCGCCTGACAGAGCTGGAAGCCGTCAACCGCGTCTCGACCGCCCTGCGTACGGCTCAAACTCTCGATGAAATGCTCCCACACTTTTTGGAAGAAACCATCAGAGCGCTAAACGGGAGCGCAGGCTCGATCTGGTTGGACGACCCGCCCAGCAATGAAATTCGCATGGCCTATGAACATGGCTGGAATTACAAACCCCCGCCCGTTCGGCCGGGCGAAGGCATTCCCGGTCAGGTAATCGCATCGGGCGAGCCGTATGTGTCGAGGGAAATAAGAACGGATCCGAAACTTCACGAGGCGGCACGCAATCAGGTCCCGCCCGGACGCGGCGGCGCGTGTGTTCCGATTCGATCCGCCCATCAAGTCATCGGCGCGTTGTACGTCAACGCGGAACTGCCGCGCGAATTCAATGATTCAGATGTTCATTTGCTGACGACGCTGGCCGAAATTGCGGGCAATGCCATCCATCGCGTGGGATTGCATGAGCGCACACTGAAACAACTGGAACGATTGGCATCCCTGCGCGCCATAGATATCACCATCACCAGCAGTCTCGACTTGAACCTGACCTTGAATGTGCTTCTCGATCAGGTGATTAAACAACTCAACGTGGACGCGGCGGCCATCCTTCTGCAAAGCCCTGAATCGAAAGGCCTGCGCTTCGCGGCCGGAAAAGGCTTCTGGACGCGCGATATCGAGTCCACTGATCTGCGCCTCGGCGAGGGACTCCCCGGCCGCGCGATGCTCGAACGGAAAATCATCCGCGTTGGAAATTTTAAGGCGCAAGAGGATGCATTCAAGCGGCCCGACCTGATGGCCGATGAAAAGTTTGTGTCGTATTACGCAGTGCCCTTGATCGCAAAAGGCAAGATCAAAGGCGTGCTGGAAATTTTCCACCGTTCCAATCTGGCGCGCGATCCCGAATGGGAAGAATTTATGGAGGCGCTTGGGAATCAGGCCGCGATCGCCGTGGATAATTCATCGCTCTTCCTGGACCTGCAACGTTCCAACCTCGACCTGGCGCTGGCGTACGACGCCACCATCGAAGGCTGGTCTCATGCGTTGGATCTGCGCGATAAAGAGACCGAAGGTCACACCCTGCGCGTGACCGAGATGACGATCAAACTCGCGCAAAAAATGGGCATCGCCGACGAAGACATGGTCCACGTGCGGCGCGGCGCGCTCCTGCATGACATCGGCAAGATGGGCGTGCCGGATAATATCCTGTTGAAGCCCGGCAAATTGACGGATGAAGAATGGGAGATCATGCGCCGTCACCCACAATATGCGTTCGATCTGCTCACGCCGATTTCCTATCTGCGCCGCTCGCTCGATATTCCCTTTTGCCATCATGAAAAATGGGACGGCACGGGCTACCCGCGCGGTTTGAAAGGCGAAGAGATTCCGCTGGTAGCGCGCATCTTCGCTGTGGTGGATGTGTGGGACGCGGTCACCTCCGACCGCCCCTACCGCCCTGCATGGACCAAAGACCAGGCGCTGAAACATATTCAGGAGCAAAGCGGCAGTCACTTCGATCCGCGAGTCGTGCGAACTTTCCTCGATATGCAGGGAGATCTGTGAGGGCGCGTCGCACTCGCAAGGTGAGTTTATAATTCAGGGCGATGAACGAGCCGCAAGTCATTCGCGTCGGCGACCGCGTCAAAGTCCATTTTGATTCGAAGCATTGGAACAGCGAAGGCTGGTTCGAGGGAACGGTTGTAAAAATCGAGCCTTATTCCGAACATCGAAGTTTTCATTGGGTGGAGTTGAACGATCAGGCGCAAGCCATTTTAGGAGTGAAATTAATATCGGTGTTGAATCCAAAGAACATTCAGAAAATCTGATTGATGGGAAGCGGACGGAAAAATTGCCGGCGATTACGGATTTGTTGAACAAGGCTTTGGAGGCGCGCAGGGAATTTTTCGACGCGCGGCATGAGACAGCCTTCCGCCTGTTCAACGGATTCACGGAAGGCTGTCCGCATCTTTCCCTGGACCTGTATGCGGGTACCGTTATCTTTCATAACTACGCCAGTGACCCCGCGCAGGGCATGGTTCTGGTGGATGAAGCGCAACGTTTTCTCCAGGGCCATCCGCTTACATCAAAGCGGTTGCGCGCGGGGATTGTCAAATCGCGCAACAGCCGAAAGGTCGAAGAAAGACGCGGCGCTTTGCTCTTCGGTCTCGAGCCTGATCGGAGGGTCAAAGAAAACGGAATCTGGTACGCCGTCAACCTGACCATGAATCGTGACGCCAGTTTTTATCTTGACACGCGCAATTTGCGAAAATGGCTGACCGAAAATTCAAAAGGCAAGACCATCCTGAATGCGTTCGCATACACCGGCAGTTTGGGAGTCGCCGCGACGGCAGGCGGCGCCAGCCGCGTCGTCCAACTGGATCGAAACCGCGCCTTCTTGAATCTAGCAAAAGATTCATACACCCTCAACGGCTTTCCCATCCACAAATCGGATTTCATCGCGGCAGATTTCTTCCCACAGATCGGCAAATTCAGGCGCACAGGCGAGACGTTCGATTGCGCGCTGATTGATCCGCCATTTTTTTCAACGACTTCCAGGGGCAAAGTGGATCAGGAACACGACAGCGCGCGGCTCATCAACAAAGTTCGTCCACTCATCAACGATGGCGGTCACCTGATTGCCATCAACAACGCGTTGTACGTCAGCGGGAAAGAATACATGCGGACACTCGAATCGCTGTGCGAGGACGGATACTTGAAGATCAAGGAGTCGATTCCCGTGCCGCAGGATTTCATCGGCTATGGCGAGATGGCCCAACCCATCACCGATCCTACGCCGTTCAATCATTCCACCAAGATCGCGGTGCTCGAAGTGAAACGAAAACAGCCCATCCGACAGAAGGGTGATTGATTTACGCAGGTAAAGGGTCTATTCTTCGCTTCAAGAATTAGACGTGAGCCAAGAAAGGAGAAAGGCCATGAACGTTTTATCTGTACGGAAATATATTTTTATAGCACTGATTGTTTTGGTCGCTGCACAATTGGCTTGCAACGCCGGTTCGCAAACGCCAAGTGGAATGGGCAACCCATCGTCTTCCAACGAATCGCAAGCGCCCCAGTCTGCGCCAGCCACAAAAGGCGAACGCGGCACACCCGATGAGGCCAAAGCCATGCTTCAACTGGCGATCCAACACTATCAGCAAGTGGGACGCGATCAGGCGCTCAAAGATTTCAACAACGGGGTTTCTCCATTCAAAGACCGCGACCTGTATGTCGTCTGCATGGACCCGAACCACATCGAACTCGCCAATGGCGGATTCCCGCAATATGTCGGCGTCTCGGCAGATAGTTTGCAGAGCAATGACGGCCAGCCCCTCGGCAAGGCAACCTGGGATATCGCTTCCACCACCACAGTAAATTCGGTCAACTATCATTGGGTCAATCCCGTCTCTGGAGTGACCGAGCCGAAGACACTGTTCTTTTTGAAGTTCGACACCAATGTCTTGTGCGGCGTCGGCGCATACAATCCATAGAAATCTGGGAATTTAGATCATCACAAGGCCCTCGCAAAATTGCGAGTGTTGCATTGTTCGTAACCAAAGATTGGAGACGAACATATGGCAAAGCAAATCATCCACACCGATAAAGCGCCGAAATCATTGGCAGGCTATAGTCAGGGCGTGAAGGCGGCTGGACTTATCTTCGTCGCCGGGCAGGGACCATTTGATCCGGCAACAGGCGAGGTGGTCGGTGAGACCATTCAGGAACAAACGCGGCAATGTTTGAAAAACATTCAGGCCATTCTGGAAGCGGCGGGCAGTTCGCTGGACAAGGCCGTAAACGCGACGTTCATCCTGGCTGAGCCGGAAGATTTCGCAGGGATGAACGAGGAATGGAACAAGTGGTTTCCAAAAGACCCGCCCGCGCGCCAAGGTTCAAAACTTCCCATTCGCCCAAAGAACATGAAGGTATCCATCGCGGTAGTCGCAGAAGCGTGAACTTGCTCCGCGCAGGAGAAATCAATGACTCACCCACTCGTGGATCAATTCCGTTTCACGCGCAGTGAATGGATGCACGGACTCGAAGGCGTGACCGAGGAAGAGGGCGCGCGTCACTTCGGGCAGATGAACTGCATCAGTTGGATCGTTGGACACTTGGCGTGGCACGAACAGCGTACGTTCTTGCAACGTCCACAGGACATTATTTTGTTTCCGAAGTTGAACGAAGTGTTTGCATTCGGCGCGCTGATGTCCACGCCATCACTTAAAGAGATGTCCGAGACCTGGCAAGCGGTCACCAAAGCCGCCGACCCTTATCTCGATTCATTGACAACCGCGATTCTGTTGACACCTTTGTTGTTGAACGGCAAAGAGGTCGGGCAGACGCGCGGCGACGCCTTGCGGCGAATCACGTATCATTACTGGTATCACATCGGCGAAATCCAAGCCATCAGGCAGATGATCGGGCACAAAGACTTGTATCAATACGTGGGAAATATCGAAGGCGAAGCGCCGTATCGGCGTGAGTGACTTTTTGGATATTGCGCTTTAGATTAAAAACATCTATAATTTTTTCAGACTGAACGATCTCAAAAGCTTTTCGCTGACACCCCTAAAGGAGGGTATATGAGCGAACTGATTGAGGAACAAAACAAAATAATCATATCCTTGCTAGCCAGAAGCGTTATAGGCATTCAACATATCGAAAAGATAGTCAGGAGTGGCAAAAAGAAAGGCGACCCCGACAAATTTGTCTTAGCTTATAACGCTCTTGACGGGACAACGAGCGGGGTTGATCTTGCAAAGATTGTCGGCATATCTCAGCCCGGGATGGTTTCAGTATTGCAAACATGGGAAAACGAGGGGATCATTTATAAGGTTGGAAAAACCGGGCGTTACGCGGGGCTATTGAAGATTCCAGTGAGAAAGAAAGCGTTGGCCAAGAATAAGACCAATATCGCAAAAGAAAAGGTGGAAAATGATGAACAAGAAAAAGAGCAATAAGCTCGGCACAAATCAAGAACTTCTATTGCTTGGTTATCTCTGTGTCAAAGACCTAAAAACCCTGCCTGAAATGGTTGAAGTTCTTGATCGTTTTGGCTTTTCAGGACCAGACATAGCAAAGATATGTAATGCCGCTGAAGGTTCAATACGCAACGCACGCCTAGGCAAAAAAGGCAAGAAGAGGGCGAAGCATGTCCAAGAACCTAATCAGTCAAATTCTAAATAAGAAGCTCAATATAAAGCGAGAAGGGTTACAAGTCACTTTGTCGAGAATCAAAAAGCGCCTTGATCTCAAGAGCATTGACCAAGCTGCATGTTATTATATAAAAAAGAACAAACTCGACATCAATGTTTCTTCAATTATTGACGATGTAACAAGAAAAGCGGTTCAAGATGAACTTGCTTTGGGCAAACCAGCGAATTTATCCCCTGTGAAAAGAAAATCCAAAAAACCGCTACCAAAATCAGATGACCCATTTATTAACAACCAAGTATTTAGTGCCGCAAACAACAATGCCGAGATTTACCCCGTAATTTACTTGTTTGAAAATTCTATAAGAAATTTTGTTGCCACTGTTATGAAAAGGAACTTCAAGGATAATTGGTGGGCAGATAAAATTGAAACGGTAAACACGACTATCCATAAGAATGTGACTATTCGTAAATCGGCAGAAAAGGAAGCGCCCTGGCATTCAAGCAGAGGAGCCGATCCGATTTATTTCACTGATATCGATGATCTCAAGAAAATAATAAACAGCAACAGTCGGGAGTTTCGCCAAGTCTTGGGTGATAAATTCGAACACCTAACAGTCTGGATTGATGAAATCGAAAAGACAAGAAACATACTTGCGCACAACAATCCAGTTACAAAAAAAGATAGAGATCGTTTACTTCTTTATGCACATGATTGGAGCAAACTCGCGAAAATAGTTTTCGAAAAACTAAAATAGGATCGACAATAAAAGACCTCCGAGCCATCTCTCGGAGGTCTGCTCATCTACTCTCTACTATCTTATCTCAACTCACTCCCCCGTCGGCACCCAGATATTCTTCACCTGCGTCGCCTCGTGCAAAAACTCGTGACCCTCGCCCTGCTCGCGATCCATCCAGTCGCGCGGCAAGCCGTAGTTGACCCACGTCCGCTTCATGTTGGCGGCGGATTCGTACTCCACCCAGTAACTGCCTTCCGCCGAGCCGAAGTACCAGACCGCGTCCACGTCTTCGTGCTGGACGAGAGTCTTGGTCAGGTGGTCGCGGTCGCCGGTGACAATGTTGACCACGCCGCCAGGCACGTCGGACGTATCCAGCACCTGATAGAAGTCCGTCGCCGAGAGCGGATGTTTCTGGCTGGGAATCATCACCACCGTGTTGCCGCGCGCAATCGCAGGCGCCATGAGCGAGATGAATCCCAACAGCGGAACTTCGTCGGGGCAGGCAATGCCGATCACGCCCACAGGCTCGTTGACCGCTACTGTGATGCCGCGCAGGGTGGTCTCCTGCACCGTGCCGCCGTATTTATCCGCCCAGGCCGCGTAGGTGAAGAGACGCTCCACCGCCGCATCCACTTCGGCTTGCGCGGACTTCTGCGTGCGCCCCGTCATCTCGACGATTCGTTTCACAAACTCCGCGTTGCGCGCGTCCAGGTTTTCGGCGATGAAATACAAAATCTGCGAACGGTTGTAGCCGTGACGCATCGCCCAGCCCTGCTTGGCTTCGATGACCGCGTGCGCGGCTTCCACCGCGTCGCGGATGTCTTTGCGATTGCCGTCGCCGACTTGACCGATGATCGTCCCATCCGCGCCCAACACAGTCAGAGTGTAATGTCCATCGGGCCGAACCTGTTTGCCGCCGATATACATCTTCGGCGTGCGATCAATTCGAGGCAGATGATCAACCCCATTGGCTCGAGCCGTTGTCGGCGGCGCGGGACGCGCAGGAATATGCTCGCCCCACGTCAATGGCTGGGCTGGTTCGTTGGTCGCGGGGTCAAGTCCCAATGATGTCAAGTCAGGGCGCGGGCGATCCATCCATTTCGGTCGAATATATTCGAACAATCCCTCGCGTCCGCCCTCGCGTCCGAATCCCGATTCGCGATAGCCGCCGAAGCCCGATGCGCCGTCGAACAGATTCGTGCAATTGACCCACAGCGAACCGGCCTTGATCTTACTCGCCACATCCAGCGCGAGATTGATGTTGTCGCTCCACACGCTCGCGGCGAGGCCGTAGCGTGTGTTGTTCGCGAGCGCAATCGCTTCTTCGGGCGTGCGGAACGTAAGCGAAACCAGAACAGGGCCGAAAATTTCCTCCTGCACCGTGGATGCCGCCGGATCAAGGCCTGTGATCAATGTAGGTTTGTAGAAGAGGCCCTTCTCCGGCATTTTGATGTTCGGCTGATAACATTCACCGCCTTCGCTGATTCCCCTCTTGACCCAATGATCCACTGTCTCCCATTGAGTCTTGTCAACGATGGCGCCCATGTCAATGGATTTATCAAGCGGGTCGCCGACGCGCATGTGTTCCATGCGCGCTTTCAATTTGCGGATGAATTTATCCGCAACATTTTCCTGGACGATGAGGCGGGAGCCCGCGCAACAGACCTGACCCTGGTTGAACCAGATCGCGTCCACCACGCCCTCGATGGCTCCATCCAAATCGGCATCTTCGAACACCACGAACGGACTCTTGCCGCCGAGTTCGAGCGACAGTTTCTTGCCTGACCCCGCGGTTTGATGGCGCAGTGTGCGACCGACATCAGTCGAGCCTGTAAACGCGATCTTATCCACATCAGGGTGTGTGACGATCATTGAACCCGCGCCGCTGCTTCCAGTGATGATGTTGATCACGCCAGGGGGCAGTCCTGCTTCGGCGACGATTTCGGCAAAGAGCAGCGCCGAGAGCCGCGTGTACGACGCGGGTTTGAGCACTACGGTGTTACCCATCGCAATGGCGGGCGCGATCTTCCACGCCAGCATCAACAACGGAAAATTCCACGGGATAATTTGTCCCACCACGCCAACGGGCTGGTAATCGCGCAGTTCGGTTTCCATCAGTTGCGCCCATCCCGCATAGTAGTAAAAGTGACGCGCCAACAGCGGCACATCAATATCGCGCGACTCGCGGATGGGCTTGCCGTTGTCCATGCTCTCCAACACCGCCAGCAGACGATGATGTTTCTGGATGTTGCGGGCAATGGCATACATGTAACGGGCGCGTACGACGCCGGGAGTTTTGCTCCACGTCGCGAAGGCGGCGCGCGCCGCGGCGACGGCGTCATCTACTTCCTTTTTACCCGCCTGCACGGTTTCTGCCAGCAGGTTGCCATTCGATGGATCATACGACGGGTAATATTTCGCACCCTTGGGCGTCACCCATTCGTTGTTGATGAAGAGTCCGAACTTGCGTCCGTGATCGTCCAGCCAGGCATTGGCCGCGGCGGGAGATTCGGGGGCAGGTCCGTATTCCATGGTTTTGAAGAGGTCGAGTAAGGTTGACATTGTTTTGTCCAGTCTCGGTGGTTGAGTAGCCTCGCTGGTCGAGTAGGATGAGTGTTCTTCTCATCTGTATCGAGACCAGCGGTTTCATACAATCTTTCGTTCTCTGGTTACTCGTTGGTCTCGATACGTGGCGATTGTGGCGCCACTACTCGACCAACAGGTTGCTTTTGAAATTTCTTCTTTGCAAGCGCGGGAAGTTTTTCATATTCACCGTTGATCAACGCTTCCCGTTTCGCTCTGCTCCAATTTTGGACCTGCTTCTCTCTATAGTACGCATCGGCAACGCGATCATATTCTTCGCTATATATCAGTTCCACTGGAAGCCGTCTCAATGTATATCTTGCGCCTTTACCAGATTGATGCTGCTCCATGCGCCTCTCAAGATTCTTAGTCGAGCCGACATAATATGAGCCGTCAGCGCACTTGAGAATATACATCCACGCCATGTAAACTCTTGCTCCATCTAAACTCGGTGGTTGAGTAGCGACGAGCGTTCTTTGTGAGAAGCATATCGAGAATACCTGTACCAAGAAACCATTTGTTTACATCCAACCGATGGTCTCGATACGGGCTGGAAAAGCGCCAACCCTACTCGACCATCGAAGTACTTATCCCATCGGCATGTGATGTTTGGCGGCGTAATGACCGGTGAGGTAGTGATATAACTGCCGCTCGAGGTCGGTGAGCAAGCTGCTTGCGCCGAAGCGGAACAGGTTTGGCATCATCCACTCGTCGCCGAGTTCTTCCTTCATCAGGAATTGCCAGTTCATCGCCTGCTTGGCAGAACTGATTCCGCCCGCGGGCTTGAAGCCAATTTTGTAACCGAAGCGCTCAAGATATTCGCGAATGGCGCGGGTCATCACCAAACTGACTTCCAGCGTGGCGTTGACCGATTCCTTACCGGTCGAGGTCTTGATGAAATCCGAGCCAGCCATCATCGCAACAAGACTGGCTTGATACACCTGCTTCAATGTCCCGAGGTCGCCGGTCGCTAAAATCGTTTTCATGTGCGCGTCGCCGCAAGCTTCGCGGAATTGTTTGAGTTCGTCGTAAAGAGACTTCCAATCCCCGGTCAACACGTGATAGCGGGAAATGACCACGTCCACTTCACGCGCACCAGACTCAATGGCTTGCTCAATCTCCTGGATGCGCTGAGACAAAGGGGTCTGTCCCGCGGGAAAGCCCGTCGCCACAGAGGCGACCGGGATGTCCGAGCCGCGCAGAGCCTCCACCGCGTCGTGGACGCGATTGGGGTAGACGCAGACCGCGCCAACGGTGATCCGCTCCCCATCCAGACCGAGGCGTTCGAGCATATCCGGGCGGATCGGATATTTTGCTTTGGCACACAGACGTTTGACGCGCCCGGGCGTGTCGTCGCCGGAGAGAGTCGTCAGGTCAATGCAGGTGACAGCGCGCAAGAGCCAGGCGGCCTGCCATTCTTTTTTGACGGTGCGTCGCTTGGGAAGTGTCTCGACGCGCCGCTCGACCGCGCTCTTGTTGACATGCGCGCCCATCACCCAGTCTAAGTCGAGAGGCACGCCGGGGTTGCGATTGTGGTTCGAAGTCATGGGAACTCCAAATTCATTGTCTGACAGCATTATACAGCGGATACAGAAGTTTCTGTGATAATATCCCACTTAATGCGGATGGATTCCCAAATGAGTATCTGCGACAATAGACAAAAGTTTTGTCGCAGTTTTCTTTAGGAGTGATTTATGTCCACCATCGAAACCGTCGTTCGACAGATCAACCGGGAATTAGTGCCGCAATTTGAAGAGAGACTACGCGCCCATCTTGCGGACCAGGATAAAGAGTGGCTCATCGAGCAGATCATCCGCCTGACGCTCGATGCCCACAGCCTGCAAGAGATGGACCGCAAACGCTTTCGAGATGAAGAGGACCGAAAGCGCTCCGAACGCGCACGACGAGTCCGCGCGTTGGGCCTGGATCGCGATCAACTTTCGAGATTTGTGAACAAGTACAAAGGTCTGGATCGGAAGCGGTTAATTCGCGAGGGGTATCTCAAAAAGAATGCCCCGGTCAAAGGCGCGGACCTGATCACGGCTCGGTTTCGAAGTCCAAAAGGCAATGCCCTGCTCGAGTCGGCAAAGGACCTGTTGTTTGGTCTGCTTTTCGGCGACGAATCCACAAACACATATTTCGACCGCATCCAGCGCGAATTGCTCACTCTGACGGTGCCGCGCGCCAAATCCGACGCGCTGGACTTTATGAAGGCCACCACCGAACTCAGCGCGCTGGGCACGTGGCAAGACCCCAAAGGCGCGGCCAACGACATGCAGGCGGATAACGTCGTCCTGGAAATTGAATACGGCGAGATCGAAGGCGAGCTCATCGGAGATGGAATTATTTTGGCGTTGAGTCTGATCAACAACCTTGAAATCAACGAGGAAATTTTATATGGCCGCATGGAAAACATCGAGCAGAGCACATTGATCACGTAAGAACTTGAGACCGAAGCGCGACTATCATACAGGAATTTTTTGAAAAAGACAGAAGGAGCCCAGTATGTATCGGTTTTTGATCGAATCGCCTCATGCGCCGGAAGACTGCGACCGGATCATTCGCGAAATTCATCACGCGGGCTATCTGCATCATTTCGAATGGGGCTGCCATGACGGAGTACACACGGGCTGGGCATTCATTGATAGCGACAACATCGAACACGCCAAACAAATCGTTCCATGGTCAATTCGGAACAAGGCGCGCATCGTGAGGGTCGAGAACTTTTCAAAAGATAAAGAGATTCGTCCGCACAAGAAGCAATAAGATTGTGATAACAATCAAAGACGGCGGCGCAGAAATTGCGCCGCCGTCTTTGATTTGGAAACCTATGCGGGCTGAAGTTCTTTTTGTACCATTTCTTCCAGCATCTTTGTCGTCAATGATTTGGGGCGTTCAATCGGCAAGCCGAGGGCACGCGCCCAAACATAGTTAGCCGTCACACCCAGCGCACGTCCGATGCCGAACAACACGGTGTAGAAGTCGAATTGGCGCACGCCATAGTAGTATTGCAACGTGCCGCTGATGGCATCCACGTTCGGGGCGGGATTCTTGGCCTTGCCCTGTTCCCTCAACACTTGCGGAACAACATCGAAGACCAGATCCGCGAGGCGGACCAAGTCATCATCGGGAAAGCGCTGTTTGGCAAAGTTCATCTGCGCGGTGAAACGCGGATCGGGAACGCGCAGAACCGCGTGGCCGTAGCCGGGGATGACATGACCAGCATTGAGCGTGTCCCAGGCGAATTTATACAACTCATCCCGCGTCGGGACGCGGCCGAATTTATTTTTCACCTCGATCAACCAGCCGAGGCATTCCTGATTGGCGAGACCGTGTAACGGTCCCGCGAGACCGTTGAGCGCGGCAGAGAACGACAGGAACGGGTCGGAGAGCGCCGAGCCGACGAGGTGCATGGCGTGCGCGGAAACGTTGCCGGATTCATGGTCGCTATGCAAAATGAAATATAGGCGCGCCAAATCCGCGTAGCCTTTTTTATCGGCTACGCCCATCATCCTGGAGAAGTTCTGGCCGTAATCCCATTTCGGGTTGTAACGCGGCTTCCTGGTCTCGCCGAAATATTTCATGCGATAGATGAACGCCGCAATGACCGGGAGCTTGGCCGTCAGGTCGAGGCTGTCTTCCAGCGCGGGTTCCCAGTACGCGTCCTTCTTGATCTCATGATATTTCTTCGCAAATACAGATTGATTCTGCAAAGCCAGGACGGCCTGCGAGAACAACGTCATCGGGTGCGTCTCTTTCGGCATGGACTTGAGCATCTTGTAGACGTAATCGGGCACCACGGCGCGCCTGCCCCATTCCTCTTCCACTTCCCAGGCTTGTTCTTTGGTTGGGACTTCGCCGACCATCAACAGATAATACAAGCCGCCGACCAGCGGCATCTTTCCGCCGCGCGCTTTGGGCAGAGCATTCAGCACTTCGGGGATGGACATGCCGCGGAAACGGATGCCCTCCGCGGGGTCCACAAACGAGACATCGGTCAACAGCGATTTGATGTCGCGCATCCCGCCTATGATCTGTCCCACAGTAACGTGATCTACCACGACGTCGGCATGCTCTTTGGCAAGCACCCTCATGCGCTCGCGCCATTGAGGGAGTTGCGCTTCGATCTTTTCGTGCAAAATCATGTTGCCTCCAAAAATTTTCCCTCACCCCCTTGTCCCTCTCCTGTGGGGAGAGATGTTGGAGTGAGGGAAGAATTAAATTTTCACCAGTTTCTTCAACGCCTCGTGCGTGTCCTTCACCGCCGCGGCGGATTTATCGAACAAGGCTTTCTCCTCGGCATCGAGCTTGTATTCAACGACCTTCTCCATGCCTTTGCGGCCCAGTTGAACCTGCACACCGAAGAACATATCGTTCAAACCATATTCGCCGTTCATGTATGCCGCGCATGGGACGATCAAATGTTTGTCTTTCAAAATGGCTTCGGCCATCTGCGCCACCGCGGCAGACGGCGCATAGAACGCAGAGCCTGTCTTCAACAAATTAACGATCTCGCCGCCGCCTTTACGCGTTCGCTCGACAATGGCCGCTAAACGGTCAGCCGGCAAATAGTCCCGGAGAGAAACGCCGGCGATATTCGAATGACGAGTCAGCGGGACCATTTCATCGCCATGTCCGCCGAGCACATAACAATTGATATTCTGCACGCTCACGCCGGTTTCCATCGCGACGAAGGCGCGCATGCGCGCCGAGTCCAAAATCCCGGCCTGGCCCACCACGCGCTCGCGCGGCAGTTTGGTCAACTTCATGGTGAGATAGGCCATTGTGTCGAGCGGGTTGGTCAACACAATGTATATCGCGTCCGGTGAATACTTCAACGTCTCGGTTGCGGCCTTGCCGACAATCTCTGCGTTGGCGGTAAGCAGATCGTCGCGGCTCATGCCCGGTTTGCGCGGCAGGCCCGCGGTAATGATGATAATGTCAGAGCCTTTGGTTGCGGCATAATCGTTCGAGCCAACTATATTCACGTCCCTGCCAATGATGGGCATGGCTTCGAGCATATCCAACCCTTTGCCCTGCGGCATTCCCTCGACCACATCCACCAATACAAGGTCTGCCAGTTCACGTTCGGCGAGCCAGTGAGCGGTGGTCGAGCCGGTCATGCCTGCACCGATAATAGAGATTTTGTTCATGCGGCCTCCAGACAAAAAGATACAGCAATTTTATCCGATACTTGCGCAACACAGAAGTCACCTGACAAAAAACAGGACTTCCGCCCACGAAATGTGTGACGAAAGTCCTGTGTTCGCTTCGCTCCGGACCGTTAGCCTGATTCCGCTTCGAGGAAGCGGGTGGCCTGAATGGCCGCCGCGGCGCCCATCCCCGCCGAGGTGACCACCTGACGAAAATGCGGGTCCGCCGCCTCGCCCGCCGCGAACACGCCGGGGACGCTGGTTTCCATTTTGTCGTTGATCGTGATGTAGCCCAGCCCGCTCATTTCCAATTTTCCTTTGAACATCTGTGTGTTCGGAGTATGACCAATGAAGATGAATACGCCATCCGTTTCAAAGATGGTCTCTTCGCCCGTCTTTGCATTTTTCAAACGCACCGCTTCAACCTTCTCGTTGCCGATCACTTCAGTCACAACTGTGTTCAAAATGAAATTCATCTTTGGGTGCTCTTTGGCGCGCTTTTGCAGGATGGGACTGGCGCGGAATTCTTCGCGCCGATGAATGACGGTCACTGACGATGCGTAGCGCGTGATGAACAGGCCTTCTTCCAGCGCGCTGTCTCCGCCGCCGACGATGATCACTTTCTTGTCTTTGAAAAACCAGCCGTCGCAGGTGGCGCAATACGACACACCGCGCCCGGTCAATTCTTCTTCTCCGGGAATCTGCAACTTGTTCGGGCTGGCCCCGGTCGTGACGATGATCGTATCCGCGGCGTATTCGCCGTTATCGGTCTTGACGACGAACGGGCGTTTGGACAAATCCACTTCATTGGCTGAATCGAATTCCACTTTCGCGCCGAAATGCTCGGCCTGCTTCTGGAACAACTCACCCAACTGCGCGCCGCCCACGCCCTCTGGAAAACCGGGATAGTTCTCGATGGTGTAGGTCAGCGCGGCCTGCCCGCCCAATTGAATTCCAGTCAGCACCACGGGCGCGAGTTCCGCGCGCGCCGCGTATAGCGCGGCGGAAAGTCCCGCCGGGCCGGAGCCTAATACCAAAACTTTGACGTGATTTGAGTTACCGTTTGATCCCATTTGAATTCAATACCTTGTTTTGCTTATTTTTTTCACCTTGTTCAAGACGCAGTGTCTAATATGCGTATTACATTTGAATTTTATCAGATGTGAAAGTGGACAAACAATATCGCCTTTACGAATCCAGCGGTCTTTTTACGGCCAGCCCGCCGCGCTGAAGGACGTGGATGCGGATCGCGCTTATCATTGCCAGCCAAACGCGCGGTTTCACGAATGCCTTCTGTAAAACAGCAGGGCAAGATGATGACGCCCGGTCTTTTTCGAAACAGGATCCATGGAGCGAACAGAAGGGGAAAAAATATATTGCCCAAAAACTCTTTCGGGGCGCTGGCATATTTTCTTCCGAACGCATACGGAAGCAAGGCCTCGTCAAACCACGCTTCCACACTCGACCGATCAGGAAAAGGAAATCGCCGAGACCGCGTTCCATTTAATGAGAGCCGTTCGCAGGTCCGGGCAGGCAGTGCGGTTGATCGGCGTCGGCGTGAGCGGACTCGGGCCGCCCATCCGACAATTGGGATTGTGGGATACGGATGCAGAGAAGTCGCGCAAATTGCAGGAAGCCGTGGATGAACTGCGCGAGAAGTACGGCGAA